>JAESGS010000116.1_pt1 | contig 125661 bp, 130 predicted proteins | sample 9269761 | NCBI WGS metagenome assembly JAESGS01 (sample SAMN15741799, study PRJNA653493) | algae metagenome | isolation source: Cyanosarcina radialis HA8281-LM2 and co-occurring heterotrophs from damp... | place: USA: Makauwahi cave, Hawaii | collected 2011-01-06 | reverse complement strand
CCCTTGAGGGGGAGATGGCCGGCAGGCCAGAGGGGGATTGAAGCCGATGCGTTCGCCATGAGGGGAAGGCGCCCGGCCGAAGAGCCGGCCGGGCGCAGTTTAAAGCACTACTGAACGTTCGCGCCGACGGTGGAGTCCCACCCGGACGTGATCACGTTCTTGGCCGCTTCCTGCTCTTCGAGCGTCGGGAAATAGGCCTTCTCGTAGGATTCGGCCGGCGGCAAGGCGTCGAGCAGGTCCTGCGGGACGACGCCGCGTTCGACCATGTCGTTGAAGCGGATCGGGTGGCAGTAGCCCTTCAGCCAGCCGAGCTGGCCTTCGTCGGAATAGAGATATTCCATCCAAAGCTTGGCGGCGTTCGGGTGCGGCGCATAGGCACTGATTGCCTGGACATAGACGCCGGCGAGGACGCCGGTCGCCGGCACCACGACTTCCACCGGCGGGTTGCCGTTGAGCGCGTCGCGGCCCGAAAGGGCGTTGTAGTCCCACCAGATGACGATCGGCGTCGCGCCCTGCGCGAGCGTGCCCGACTTGCCGATGGTCGGCACGAAATTGCCTTTTTCGTTGAGCTGCTTGAAGAAGTCGAGACCGGCCGTGCCCGAGGCTTCGCCGGCATCCGCGCCGGCGGCCATGCCGGCGGCCTGCACGCCCAGGATTGCCTGGTTCGACGCGCGGGGATCGCCCGCCAGCGCGACCGAGTTGGCATATTCGTCCTTGAGGAGATCGGCCCAGTCGGCCGGCACGTTCTCGACGATGTCGGTGTTCACCGCGAAGGAGAGCACGCCGTAATAGTCGCCATACCAGTGACCGTCGGCATCCTTGACGTTTTCGGGGATCGAATCCCAGGTCGACACCTTGTAGGGCATCGTCAGGCCTTCGTCCTTGGCTTGCGGGCCGAAGGCGAAGCCGATGTCGAGAACGTCGGGGGCCTGCGGCCCGGTATTGTCCTTGTTGGCGCGCACCGCTTCGAGCTCGTCGGCCGAGCCGGCGTCGGGGTTCAGCTCGTTGACCGTGATTTCCGGATATTTCGCCTTGAAGCCGGCGATCACCTCGCCATAGCCGCACCAGTCATGCGGCAGGGCGATGGTCGTCAGCATTCCTTCCGCCTTGGCCGCGGCTTCGAGCTCGGCCAGGTCCTGCGCCGATGAGATCGACGTCGTCACCATCAGCCCGGCGGCGACGGCCGACAGGATGTGCCCCAATTTCGTCATACCCGTTCTCCCTGAGAAAAGACGCCTTATTGACGCCTGCGATGCGGCTACTGCCGTTGCGTGACAGTGACATGACGAAACGTGCAATCTCGCCCGCGGCAGATTAGACTTAACTACTTTTCCGCAAGGTCAGCAATCTGGGAAGTTATCCGGCTATCTTAATTTCGAGCGGCGTCTTGCGGGAAAAGCGGAACGATCGTCGCGCCGTTCGGAAGACGGGCGCTTCGCCGACGCCTGAATGGCCGGTCGGTCACTTTCTCTGCCGGCATCAGGCCGACGAGGATCATGCGCGCCGCGTCCTCGACGGCCTCCGTCACGGTGAGGGTCCGTTCGTCGTTTGCCGACAAGCGCCCCGCTGGGCCCTGTTCCTCGAAGCCGCCTTTTGCCGGCATGGGAATAAAGCCCGACGCACGGCGTTTGCCGGTCGAGACCGGAGAAGCCGTGAGGCTGAACCGGCTCGATATCGCAAACAGGAGGTCAAGATGAAAAACGACCATAAGATTTCAAATCCGCAATCCGAAACCGTATCGCTCGGTCGTCGCCGTGCGCTCGGCCGCATCGGCCTCGTCGCCGTCGCCGCATACAGCGCGCCTGCGCTCCTGCAATTGAGCCAGGCCCATGCTTCCGGCGGGTCCGGCGGCGGCGGCGGCGGCGGTGGCTCCGGCGGTGGTGGCGGTTCCGGTGGGGGCGCCGGTTCGGGCGGTGGCGGTTTCGGAGGAGGCTCCGGCGGTTTTGGCGGCGGCAGCTCCGGTGGGTCCGGTGGCGGTAGCTTCGGCGGCTCGGGCGGACGAGGCGGCTCGTTCGGTCGCAATGCGGGCCGGGCCGCCGATAATTTCGGTCGCGGCCTTCAGGGCATGGGCCGCAGCATCGGTCGCGCATTCGGCTTCAACTGAGCGCTTGAATCCGCACAGCAGGCCGGCCGGTTCGCTCCGGCCGGCCTTTATCCGTGAGGGACGCCATGATGCCCGTCAATCATTCCTGCGCCCTGGTCGACCGCCCGGTGCGCTTTGTCGATGCCGAACCCGTTCTGGCCATATTGAAGCGGGTGACCTGCGGCTGGTCGTGGACGGCCGTGTCGGATGGTTGCGACCCATTCCTCGAAGTTCGCCGTCATGGCGCGGGCTTCGTCATCGACGAGCCCGGCCGGCGCGCATTTACCGAGGCCAGCGCCGTCAGCGCTGCGTGCAGCCTGATCGCCATCCTGCTCAACCGCATGGTCGAGCCCGATCCGTCGATGCTGTGCCTCCATGCCAGCGCCGTATCGATCGCTGGCCGCAATTTCGTCTTTCCCTCGACCCATCGCGCAGGCAAGAGCACGTTGACGGCCGCCCTCGGTTTCGCCGGTGCGCTGATCGTCGCCGACGACATCGTGCCGGTCGACTGCCGCGACGAAGTCGGGGTGCTCGTCGCGTCGGGCGTCGCCCCGCGCCTGCGTGTGCCGTTGCCGCGCGCGCTCGGCTGGCGCTTCGCTTTGCGTGCCCGGCGTCACAAGGGGCCGGATGACGGGCACTACCGCTATCTGGCGCTGCCGCCTTCGCGACTTGCCCGCTTCGGCGAAAGGCGCGATGCGAGCGCCTTCGTCTTTCTGGAGCGCGCCCGCGGCGCCCGGCCGGACCTGCTTTCGGTCACGCCCGAACAGGCGATGAAGATCCTGCTCGTGCAGAATTTCGGCAATGCCGCGCCGTCCGACATCGTGCTCGCGCGCATCGAACGCCTCGCTCTGCAATGCCCTTCGCTGCTGCTGCGCTATGACAGGCTGTCCGACGCCTGCGCCCTTCTGAATGAGGTGGCGGCAGGGGATCTTGCGTCGACCCATGCCGCGCTGCGTTGCGGCGCACCGTCCATTGCGCCGGCCGAAATCACGTCCCGGCCGGCGTCCTTGCCTGCCGGCCGGATCGTCCGGTCGAATGAGGTCGTCCTGCGCTCCACGGCCGATGGCGGCGCGTTTCTCGCCGACCGGACGGGCGGCGGCATTTTCGCGCTCGACGCGCTCGGCGCGGCAATCTGGGATGCGCTCGCCGCTCCCGTCGCGCCGCTCGACCTCGCGGACGAACTCGCGGACGCCTATCCGCAGGTCGAACGCGCGCGCATCGAGGCCGATCTTGCCGGCCTCATTTCACGCCTGATGGAAAAAGGGCTCGCCCGGTCGCTTTGATTTGAAATGAATCAGCGCGCCGCCTTGGCGAGGGCGGCGCGTTCTTCGTCCGCCGTCAGGGCGGGACCGGCTTCGATGGCGCCGAGATAGGCCTCGAGCGCGTCGAGCGAGGAGGCGGGCGCATAGCCGTCGCCCCCTGCGGGCGCGGCGACGGCAAAGCGCATCGCCCAATCGGCCTCGTCACGGCACGACACGGCGACGACGGATGCGCCCTGGCTCCGGTCCACCTCATATTCGCGGCAAAGCGCGCCGCTGCGGTCATTGAAGGAGGAGATCATCCGCAGCCGTCCCGATCCGTCGGCGATCGCGACTTCTTCCCCTGATGCGGCGCTGTCGAGGACGCCTGCGATCTCCGCACTGGAAAAACCGTCGATGTCGGAGCCGGCCGGCGCGGTGCCCGGCGCCTGCCCGATCTGGTAGCCGATGAAGCCGGCGGCGATCGCGGTTGCCAGCGATGCGGCCAGCGGCAACTGCCAGGTCGATGGCGCGAAGGCGAGGCGTTTCGCCCGCGCCGCGTCCAGCGAGACGACTTTTGAAGCCGGGGGCATTGCCGCGCGATGACGCTCGACCATGCCGCGCACCGCCTCTTCGAGCGCTTCCGGCACGGTGTCTGCGTGCGCGAATGTGTCCTTGGCCGCCGCGCGCGTTTCCATGAAGGCGGCGACGCGCATCATCAGCGCGTCGTCGGTCTCCATCGCGCGCTCGACCGTCAGCGTCGTCGCTTCGTCGAGTTCGCCATCGGCGAAGGCCATCAGTGTTTCGTCGTCGAAGTTCATCGGTTCGGCCATGGTCTCAATCCCTCGCACCGGTAGAACGACCCGGCGCCGGGTTTATTCCCGTCATCTCGGCAAGCCTCTTGCGCGCCCGCGCCAGCCGGCTCATCACCGTGCCGATCGGCACGCCCAGCACCTCGGCGGCATCGCGATAGGACAAATCGTCGACGCAGACGAGCATGACGATGACGCGCTGCTCCTCGGGCATCGCGTCGAGTGCTTCCTTCACCGAAGTGAGCGCCTGGCGCGCATCCACCACCTGCTGCCCGTCTTCGCCGACGAGATCCTGGCGCTCGTAGACGTCTTCGCTGGGGCCGGCGGTCTTCTGCCGGCGCGTGCGGTCGATCCAGAGATTGCGGATGATGCGGAACATCCACGCATCGAAGCGCGTGCCCGGCTCGAAGCTCGCCGCATTGGCGAGTGCGCGCTCGCAGGCCTGCTGCACCAGATCGTCGGCGATGTCCGGCGCACGCGAAAGCGACAACGCGAACCGTCGCATATTGGGCAGGAACGCGATGAGCTGGTCGCCGATGTCTGGGGGAGGGCTCTTCATCGCTCGCCTGAATGAAACAAATTTCAATGCACAGGAATATGTGCTCTCTTCAAACGTTTCTAGTCCAACCCTTATTCCGGCAACCAAATGAAGGTGGACAAGGTGAAACGAGCCCGCAGGTCGATCGCAGCATGTATGGCCGCACTGCTCCTGGCCGCGGTTCCCGTGGCGCTGGATACCGACATGCGGATGGTTCATGCGACAGCGTTTGCCGACGATGGCGATGGCGATGGCGGCGGCGGCGGTGGCGCGGCATCGGCTGGCGAAGGCGGCGGAGCGCCGCCGATCTTCCGGGGCACGGGTGCGCGTCCGCCGCGCTTTCTGCGCCAGCTTCTTCGCCCGTTCGGCGGAACCCGCCAGCGTGCTCCGCGCCGAGCCCGCGCCCAGCCGGTCGCCCTGCCGTCACAGGCCGAACGCGAGATCGTCGCGGTCGGCCTGACCGCCGCTGACGGTGTCGCGCTCGAAGCCGCAGGCTATTCGATCGTTTCGCAGGAGCGTCTCGAAGCGCTTGACCAGACGATCCTCAAGCTGCGCATCCCCGACGGGCTGTCTCTTGAAGACGCCCGCGACGCCGTCCGGGCGATCAATGACGAGGCCAGCGCCGACTTCAACCATTTCTACCGCGCCAGCACGACCGGCACGCAAGCGGTGTGCGAGGGGCCTGCCTGCGCGCCGCTGGAGATGGTGAACTGGCCCTTGAACATGCGCAATTGCGCCGCTTCCGTCACGATAGGCATGGTCGATACCGACATCAATCCGGAGCACGCGATATTCGAAGGCGTCGATCTGGACGTGGTGCGCATTTCGGATGAGGCCGAGCCGCAATCGGGCCGCCAGCACGGCACGGCGGTGGCTGCCCTTCTGGTGGGGCGCGTCCAGGCGCGGGCCCGCGGACTCTTGCCCGCCGCGCGGCTCGTGGCGGTCGACGCCTTCGTGGGGGAGGGAAACAACGAACGTGCTGCGGCCTATGACGTGGTGCGTGCGCTCGATCTCCTGATCGGGCGGCAGGCCCGCATCGTCAATCTCAGCCTCGCGGGCGACGCCAATCGTGTTCTGGAACGAATGGTGCGCGCCGTTCTCGCGGCCGACATCGCGCTCGTGGCGGCAGCCGGCAATGACGGTGCGCGTGCCGATCCGCGCTTTCCCGCGGCCTATCCCGGCGTTCTTGCCGTCACCGCTGTCGACGGCCAAGGCAGGGTCTATCGGCGCGCCGGTCAGGGCGACCATGTCGATCTGGCCGCGCCCGGCGTCGGCATATGGACGGCCGCGTCCATATCGGGCGCGCGCACCAAGACCGGCACCTCCTTTGCGGCGCCGTTCGTCACCGCAGCCGCAGCCCTGCTGCTTGCAACGGAGGACGACTTGTCATTGGCCGAACTCGAGGACCGGTTGTCAAAAAGCGCGTCCGATCTCGGTGATCCCGGTCGCGATCCCGTCTATGGCGCCGGTCTGCTCGATGCGTCCGGCCTCTGCGGCGCGGTGGTCGAAACCGTCGGCAGGTGACCTATTCCAGCTTGAAGCCGATCTTCAGGCCAACCTGATAATGCGCGATCTTGCCGTTCTCGACATGGCCGCGGATTTCGCTGACCTCGAACCAGTCGACATTGCTCAGCGTCGAGCTGGCGCGCGATACGGCGCCCTGAATGGCATCCTCGATCGAATCCTTCGAAGATCCGACGATCTCGATCTTCTTGTAGACATTGTCCATGATGGTCTCCTTCGCGGGTCATCCCCATCAGCTATGGCATTCGCCCGCGAAGGAAAGGTCGTTCAGCGTTTCAACACGTCAGCCCATTCGGGATGCTTGCGAAACTGCGCCGCAGCGAACGGGCAGAGCGGGATGATGGTCTTGCCATTGGCGCGCGCATCCGCGACGGCGCGCTCGACCAGTTTCAACCCCGCGCCTTGTCCGCGAAAGGCATCCGGCACTTCCGTATGGTCGATGATGATCTGCCCTGCGCCGACCTTGGAATAAGTCATTTCGGCAATTTCGCCATCCGCTCCCTTTAGAAAATAGCGCCCTTTCGAGCTGCCTTCTTCGCGTTCGATGTCGTTCATCATCAAGTCTCCCATTTGCGCAGGAACTGCCGCGCCGCCTCGATTTCGACGGGACGAATTTCATGCGCGCCGTCATGCCACACCGTCTCGACATTGGCGTCGAGCCCTTGCAGGTAGCTTTCCAGCCTGTTGGTCAGGTGCGGCGGGCAGATCGGATCCTTTCGGCCGGCCGTCATCAGGATCGACGCTGCCGCAAGGTTCCCGTCCACCTGGGGCTGGAACGGGATCAGCGGGTGCATCAGCACCGCGCCGGCAAAAAGGTCGGGCCGCGCGAAGATGACCGAGGCGAGGATGTTGGCGCCGTTCGAATAGCCGAGGCCGAGAACGGCGGTCGGTTTCCGTTCCGCGACAACCGCTTCGACGAAGCCGGCCATGCGCCGGGTGCGCACGGCAAGGTCCTCCATGTCGTAGACGCCTTCTGCCGTGCGGCGGAAGAAGCGCAGCGCGCCGCCTTCCGAAACGTCGCCGCGCGGCGAGACGATGGTGGCCGACGGCATCAGGTCGCGCGCAAGATCGGGAAACTGGTTCTCGTCGCCGCCCGTTCCGTGGAAGGTGAAGAGGAGAGGGGCGTTCCCGCCTCCGTCCTCGATCCGGTGCGTATAGCTTTCGATGGTCATGTCGCTCATCCGTCGATCGGCTGTAGATTCTGTTCCAGATAGGGCCGCAGGTGCTCGTGCTGCTTCGGCAGCTTCAGCGCCTCGCCCAGATGCGCGGCATCCTCGTCGCGGTCGAAGCCCGGCTCGTTCGTGGCGACCTCGAACAGGACGCCGCCCGGCGTGCGAAAATAGATCGCCCAGAAATAATCCCGGTCGATGACCGGCGTGATCTGCTGGCCGGTTTCCATCAGAGCCTTGCGCACGGCAAGCTGCGCATCGCGGTTCTCGACCGCGAAGGCGACGTGGTGGACCGAGCCTGCGCCCTGCTGCCCGGCATTCATCAAAGGATGTGCTTCGAGGTCGACGATATTGGCCGCGTTGCCGCCCGCAACGGCGAAACGGCGCACAGCGCCTTCCTTTCCCGTCTCCTTGTAGCCCATGGCGGTCAGGAGTTCGGCCTGGCGCTCGGTGTCCCGCAGCCGCATCGATACCGAACGAAAGCCGCGAATGGCATGATCCGTGCCGACGCCATTGCCGGTCCACGGCGCGCGATCGTCGCCGTCCGTCTCGACCAGCGCCAGCCCGTCGCCATCCGGACCTTCGAAGCGAAGCACGTTTTCCCCGAAACGGTTCGACGGCGCGATGCCGCCGACGCCGTGGTCGGCGAGGCGCTTTTCCCAGAACGGCAGCGAGCCTTCTGGCACCGAAAAGACGGTCGTGCCGACTTCGCCCGTCCCCGGCCGGCCGCGCGCGGCATTGGGGAAGGGGAAATAGGTCATCACCGTTCCCGGCGTGCCCGCGCCATCGGCGTAATAGAGGTGGTAGACGTCCGGTGCGTCGAAATTGACGGTCTTCTTCACCCGGCGCAGGCCGAGCGTTTCGGTATAGAAGCGGTTGTTCTCACGGGCGTCGCGCGCCATCGCCGTGACGTGGTGGAGCCCCTTGATCTGGTCGATCATGTCGATTCCCTTTTCTGTTCGTAGGCGGCGATTGCGCCGCGCTTGACCCATGAGCCATATGTCGGCCATCGGAGGCGGAATGAAAGACCGTTCGTCCGAATGGACCGTTCTCTAATATCGAACAATCGATCAGTTATTGTTCAGTCGGAGTGTTGCATGGCCAGGCGGAAATCGCGTCCCAATATCCTGTTCGTCACCTGCGATCAGTGGCGTGGCGACGCGCTCGGCATAGCCGGCAATCGGGTGGTCCGGACGCCCAATGTCGACCGGCTTGCGGGCGAGGGCACCGTTTTCCTGCACCATTTCGCGAACGCCGCGCCCTGCGCGCCGGCGCGGGCGTGCATCTATACCGGCCTTTACCAGATGAACAACCGCGTCTGCCGCAACGGCACGCCGCTCGACGATCGTCATGACAACATCGCGCGGGCCGCACGCCGCGCCGGCTACGATCCGACGCTTTTCGGCTATACCGACGTCGCGCCCGATCCGCGCAGGCACGATGCGAACGACCCCGCGCTGAAGGGATATGAGGGCATCCTGCCGGGCTTTTCCGTCGGCCAGTTGCTGCCCGAGCACCAGCGCCAGTGGCTGGCCTGGCTGGCAGTGCAGGGGATCGACGTCTCGATGGGATCGCCCGCCATCCACCGTCCCGCAGGCGGGGCGAAGGCGATCGACACCTCGCCGCCCGTCTATTCGGCCGGGCAGACCGAAACGGCCTTCATGGCGGAGGCGTTCATGCGCTGGCACGGCGCGCAGGAGGACGGCTGGTTCGCGCATCTCTCCTTCATTCGGCCGCACCCGCCCTTCGCCGTGCCGGCCCCCTTCAACACCATGTACGATCCGGCCGATTGCGGCGGCTTCGCCCGCGCCGCCGATCCGCAGATGGAAGGAAAGGTCCATCCTTTCGTCGCCGCCGAACTGGACCGCACGAAAATTGGCAAGTTCCTGCCCGGCCGCAAGGGCAAGGTGCGCGACCTGAGCGATGCGGATTTCCGACAGATCAAGGCGCTCTATTACGGCATGATCTCGGAGGTTGATGCGCAACTCGGCCGCCTGTTCGATCACCTGAAAGCGACGGGCCAGTGGGACGACACGATCGTCATCGTGACCAGCGACCATGGCGAACTCATGGGCGACCATCACCTGCTGGGCAAGGGCGGTTTTTTCGACGGCGGCTACCATGTGCCGCTCGTCATCCGCGATCCGCGACGCAAGGCGCGTCGGGCAGGGGTCACGCTCTTCACCGAAGCGGTCGATCTCTTTCCGACCCTCCTCGACCTGATGAATCTGCCGGCCCAGCCTTGGCTCGACGGCAAAAGCCTCTTGCCTTTTCTCGACGGGAAGAGGCCCGAGGATTGGCGTCGGCACGCGCATTTCGAGTTCGACTTCCGTGGCCTTCCCGGCACAATTTCAAGGAAGATGCAGGCCGCGCCGCGCAGCGCGAATCTCGGCGTTCTGCGCGGCGAACGCTACAAGCTCGTCCATTTCGCCGCTGCCCCGTCGCTTTTGTTCGATCTGGAAACCGATCCGTTCGAGACGGTCGATCGATCGCGCGATCCTGATTTCCGCGACATCCATGTAGAGATGCTCGAACGGCTTCTTTCCTGGCGCGCGCGGCATCTCGACCAGTCACTGGCGCTCGGCGAACTGACCGATGACGGCCCGGTCGGTCCATTCGCGCCGCTGCCCAGAGGCTGACGTACGAAAAAGGCCCGGAAAATCCGGGCCTCTTCCACTCTCGAATATGCGTCGATCAGTTCGCCGGGTTGACGAGAAGCTGCTCGTCGCGGGCTTCGGCGAACGTCGCCTCGTCATATTCCGGCTGAGCTTCGAGCTGCTCTTCCGTGAACGAGGTGTAGAGGTACATCTCGCCGTCCTCATCCGTCATGAAGGCGAGGTTTTCCATCGAGACGGCGACTTCCTTGTCGCCGAGGCCGAGGAACCCACCCACTTCGAGCGTCACGAAGTCGACGGCGTCGCCTTCGAGGATGACGTCTTCGATCGACCCGACATTCTCGTCATTGGCGCCATAGACGGTGGTGCCGATCAGGTCGTCGGCGCTCAGGCCGGCGGAATCGATTTCCGTCAGCGTCGCGCGGTCGATCGCGGCCGTTGCCGTGTCGTCCGTCGCGGCAGCGTCGTCTTCCATGGCCGTATCGTCGCTCATCGCGGCATCGTCTTCAGCCGGAGCGGCAGCCATGTCGTCGGTCTCTGCGGCGTCGTCGGTCTCGGCCATGTCGTCCGTTTCCGCCGCTTCGTCCGTCGCAGCCGTATCGTCCGTCATGGCGTCCTCGGCGTCGTCCGCGGTTTCAGCCATGCTGTCGCCCGCGTCGTCGGCCATCTCGCCGGCGGCGTCCGCGGTGTCGTCCATCGCCTCGCCGGCCGTATCGGCCGCCGACTCCGCGGTCGCTGCCGCGCCGGTCGCTGCCATGCCTTCGGCATTGTCGGGATCATAGGCGTCGCGGTCGAATTCTTCCTGCTGCTCGAGCTGCTCGCGCGTCGTCGAGGCGACGAGCCAGGTCGTGCCGTCCTCGCGCTGCGCCCATTCGAGCGTGTCGTATTCGAGAGCAACGTCCTTTTCGCCAAGGCCGAGGAAGCCGCCGACGCCGACGACGATGAGGGCTGCCTGGCCGTCCGCGCCAAGCACGATGTCGTTCACGGTGCCGATGTTCTCGGCATCGTCGGCCACGCCGTTATAGACGTTTTCGCCGATGATGTTGGAGGCCAGATGACCTTCCACGGGCTCCGGACCGGGGGTCTCGGCAGCATCTGCCGGCGCCTCGGTGGCCGGCGCCATGGCCGGATCGGTCGTTTCGGGAGCCGTCGTCTGCGCGAATGCGCCGGTCGAAAGCAGCGTTGCAATTGCGGTAGTCGCCAAAAGGGTGCGGATCATGGTATTTCTCTCCTTGTGCATTGTTCCATTGCACGGCCGCGATGTCCGAACTTTTCGCAGGGGGCGGGTGTCGCGGCCTTTCACACTGCCACAACGCCACTTTCCTTGAGATGTTCCGCTGAAATCGATGGCCGAACACGATTCCGCGAGCACGCAACGGAACCACGCGGTCCTTCGCCCATTTCCCCGCCGGCACGCATCGTAACCGGACGAGAAAGGGTGATGAGTTGCATTTCAAGGCGATCCTCAACAGCGAAGGCGGTACGCTCCGCACTGCGGACACCGACGCGCTTTCGGTCGAGATAAGTGAGAAGTTCGCTGCCGGCGGTCACACCGTCGATATCGCGCTCGTCCCCGGCAAGGAACTCGAATCGGAACTCGACAAGGCCGTCGCAGACGACGGGGTCGAAGGCGTGCTGATCGGCGGGGGCGATGGCAGCGTATCGGGCGCTGCCGCCAAGCTGATGAATACCGGCAAGGTGCTCGCAGTGCTTCCCGCCGGCACGATGAACCTCTTCGCGCGCAGTCTTCAGGTTCCGCTGGATCTGAGCGGGGCGCTCGACGCGCTCGCCGTTGCGCCCGTATCGAATGTCGACATCGCGACCGCCAACGGGCGTCCCTTCGTGCATCAATATTCCGTCGGGATGCACGCCAAGCTCGTCCATCTGCGCGAACAGCGCGAGTTCGCCTCGCGCCTCGGCAAGATCAGGGCGTCCGCGCAGGCCGCCATGGGTGCGGTCCTCGATCCGCCGCGCATTCGCGTCAGGCTGGAAATGCCGGGCGGCACGGAGGTCGAGGCGCGAACCTCATCCATCGGCATCACCAACAATCTCTACGGCGAAGGCCACATTCCCTACACCGACACGCCCGATGGCGGAACGCTCGGCATCTACGTCACCAAGGCGCGCTCGCGCCGTGAGATGTTCGCCTTCTTTGCCATGATGGCGCTCGGCAAATGGAAGACCAATGATCAGGTCGAGATTCACCAGACGAAATCGGTGACCATGCACATCCTGTCGTCGCATCGGAAGTTTCGGTGCGTGATCGACGGCGAGTTGTGCGAGCTCGAACCGAAGGTCGAAGTCGAGATCCATCCCGGAGCGCTCAAGGTGCTGCGCCCGGTCCCGGCGGATCAAGCCTGAGTTTTGAAGCCGAACGAGACATGAAAAAGGGGCGCTGCGGGCGCCCCTTTTTTGGCTTCCAGTCTCGGCTACTCGGCCGGTTCGCCGTCGACCGGCGTGTCGACGCCGCCCGGTGCTTCGGCCGGCTGCTCCGTCGGTGCGCCGCCGACCGGGTCGTCCGGTTCGATGGCCCCTCCGAAGAGCCCGACGGCCCAGCCGACAATGCCGGCCAGAATGAGGGCGACGACCAGAATCGTCAGAACATGCGTGCCGCTGCGGCCTTGTCTGGCCTCGGTCTTGTTGACCTTCACCTTGTCGTCCATGGCGATACCCCGCTGTTACGGTTGGTTGTAAGGATCACGCGGGCGCCGTCCGCCGCCCGGCTTCGCGTTTTCCTTGTAGATCAGATAGCCGACCACCCCGAGCACCGGCACGATGAGCGCGACGGCGGAGCCGCGCTTTGCAAGCAGCGCCGGCAGCGCAGCGACGGCGGCCGTGGCGGCAATCGCCTTGGCGTCGACCGAACGCCGCTTAGAAGCTTCCCGCTTCTGGCGCTTGGCACTCGAATTGTGGATGACGATGACGAGGACAGCGAGCACGACGAAGGCGCCGGCAAGCACGAGTGCCGCCGTGATCGGCCCCCAGTGACCCGCGACCCAGACGTAGAGGGCGATCAGCCCGAACATCACCCCGAACAGCACCAGAAGGCCGGCGATCACATAGGCGATGGCCGTGCGCTTCGTGCGTCCGATGATGTCGGTCGTCTCGCCGGCTACGATGGAAGCGATGAGCGTCCCGAACATGCTTCGGCTCAGCGGCGCGTCAGAAGGGCGAGCACGAAGCCGACGCCGGCGGCGATGGCGAGCGAGCTGATCGGCTTCTCACGCACGGCCTCTTCGAGCTGGGCCTCGTAGTCCTTGGCCTGTCCGCGAATGTCCTCGATGGCCGCTTCGCTGCGTGCCTTGACGCTTTCCAGCCCCGACGACGCCGCGCGCTGGGCGGAGCGGTAGGTGCGCTGGCCGGTCTCGCTGAGTTGGTCCTTCAGCTTCGTCACATCGCCCTTCAGGCGCTCGACCTCGGCCTCGAGTTCGGCCTTGGTCTTGGCGTCGTTGGCCCGAACTTTGGCGGTGGTGGTGGATGAAGCCATGGATTTTTCTCCTGTTTGCGTGTTGCCGTGCATTCAACGTATGCGCCTTCGTCCAGTTCCAGCGATTGTATGAGCAGGAACGAAATTATCCCAAGCTGCGTTTGCCGCTGGTGTCGGAGGAAGTCTGTGCGTCCTGAAAGATATGAAAAGCGCTCGCCCATCGTGCGCCTGCCGCCCAAGTCGAATGTCGAGATCGTGCTGCAGCGGGGCGCGCAGCTCGCGATGATCGGGCTGGGCCTTCTGGGGCTGTGCTTCGCGCTTCACTTCGGCCGCTTCATCATGGCGCCAGTTGCCTTCGCGCTGGTCATCGGCCTGATGCTCGGCCCGGTCGCCGCGCGCATAGAAGCGCGGGGAATCTCGCCTTATGTCTCGGCTGTCCTGGTCTTCATCCTGTTCGTCTTCAGCGTCTGCCTCATCGCGCTGGCGCTGGTCGGCCCGTTGTCATACTGGGCCGATCGCGGACCGCAGATGTGGGAGGAACTTCAATTGCGCCTGTCGCAACTGCGCGAGCCGATGGAAGCCTTGCGCGACATTCAGGGCGGGCTGCGCGATGCGACCGGCGACACGGGCATGACCGTCTCCGTGGAGGAAGGCTCGCCCATGGACAGCCTCATCACCATCGCGCCGGCCATCGGGGCGCAGGTGCTGATCTTCATGGCCACCTTGTATTTCTTCATCGCAACGCGTCACGCGACGCGCCTTGCCGTGCTCAAGCTGTGCGTCGGACGCCGCCTGCGCTGGCGCACGGCGCACATCTTCCGCGACGTGGAAATGCTGGTCTCGCGCTATCTTCTGTCGATCACGGCGATCAATATGGGGCTGGCGGTCGCCGTCACCTGCGCCTTGTGGCTCGCCGGCGTTCCCTCGCCCGCACTGTGGGGCATCCTCGCGGGCCTTTTGAACTTCGTCATGTATATTGGCCCGGCCATCATGGCGGCGATCCTGTTCGCGGTCGGCCTCGTCACTTTCGACACGATTTCCGGCAGCCTCATGCCGCCGCTCGTCTATCTCGCCGTCAATCTGATGGAGGCGCAGTTCGTCACGCCGATGGTGATCGGACGGATGATGACGCTGAATCCGTTCGTCGTCCTCATCGCCCTGACGTTCTGGATCTGGATCTGGGGGCCGATCGGCGGCTTCGTCGCCATCCCGGCCCTGCTGGTCGGCTACGCCATCGCGCGCAATCTCATCCCCGGCTGGGGCCAGCAGACCTCGCATCTGCCGGGATGAGGGAAGCTAGATGAACGGGCGCGGCTTCAGATGCATGTCCGTCGACCAGTCGGCCAGCCGTTCGAGCCCTTCGAGGTCGAGAACGACGCAGCCGCGATCGCGCCATTGCAGCAATTGCCGCTCGGCAAGCTTTCTCACGGTCTTGTTGGTGTGAACGAGCGACAGGCCGAGCGTGTCTGCGACATGTTGCTGGGTGATCGGAATCTCGATCGGAACCTTGGCCGTGTTGAGCCCGGTTCCCTGCGAACGGCGCACGATGAAGGCGATCAGATAGGCAAGCCGTTCGGTGGCGCTGCGCCGGCCGACGCTCAGCATGTTCTCGTCGAGCATACATTCCTCGCGCGAGGACAGCCAGGTGATGTCGTAGGCGAGTTCGGGATGCTCGCGGTAGAGCGTCAGGAGTTCCTCGCGCTCGAAGACGCACAAGATCATCGGCGACAGCGCCTCGACGGAATGTTCCATCTCGCCGGTCACCGTGCCTTGCAGTCCGAGCAGGTCGCCCGGCATCGCGTAGTTCACGATCTGCCGGCGTCCGTCCGGCAGCATCTTGTAGCGAAAGCTCCAGCCCTGGAGGACCGTATAGAGATGCGGATTGCGCGTGCCCTCGGAGAGCACCGTCGCGCCGCGGTCCACGGTCAGCTCGCCCTTCTTGAACCGGCTGACGAATTCGAGTTCGGGCTTGGTGAAGGGTCGGAAGATTTCTCGCGCACGCAGCGGGCATTTCTCGCAAGGATATTTCCTTGCCGAACGGATTGCGATTTCGGCCACCGGGCGGGCTCCAGAAGGTAAAGAAAAAAGTCCCTTTGCGATCTATAGTGAGGTGCGCGCCGCTTGTCAGCGGGCACGGACTAGACCTTCAAATATATTCGCAAAAGCTCATGCACATGTCATAGTTAAATGACATGTCTCTATCCGGCAGGCCAATTGCCCCGATGTCGGGAGTTGTGAATTTGGCGGACAAGCCCCTCAAGGATCTGCGCATTCTCGTGATGGAGGACGAGTTCCTCATCGCCATGGATGTCGAGCAGTTGTGTCAGGATCATGGCGCCGAAGAGGTCATCATCCTGCGCACGCTCAAGGAGTTGGGCGACCGGTCCGTCGAGGATCGTGGCATCAATGTCGCCGTGGTCGACGTGATGCTGGCCGGCGAATCCACCGTCGAATTCGCCAAGACCTTGCAGCACAGCAAGGTCCCGTTCGTCTTCGCGACCGGTTATGCGGAAAACGAAAACCTGTTCGAGGCCTTTCCGGGCATCCGGGTCGTGGGCAAGCCTTATGCCGGCCCCACCTTGATCACCGCCATCTTGGAGGCGGTGAACCAGGGGCAGGACCGGCAATTGTTAGGCGGCGTTTGAGCCCATCACCTGGGCCGCGATCGAATCCGGACCATAGTCGGATTCTCCAGACACCTTCAAAAGTTCCTGCAAGCGCGTGCGTGCGCGGCTGACACGGCTCTTGATCGTACCGACCGCGCATTCGCAGATTTCGGCCGCTTCTTCATAGGAAAAACCCGACGCGCCGATCAGGATGATCGCCTCGCGCTGATCTTCCGGCAGGCGTTCGAGCGCATTGCGGAAGTCTTCCAGGTCCATGGAGCCGTGCTGGCTGGGATGCACCGCCAGCCGCGCGGTCATCGCGCCGTCGCTGTCCTGCACCTCGCGCCCGCGCTTGCGCATCTGAGAATAGAATTCGTTGCGCAGGATGGTGAAGAGCCATGCCTTGAGATTGGTGCCCGGCTGGAACGAGGACTGCTTGTCCCAGGCCTTGACCAGCGTTTCCTGCACGAGGTCGTCGGCGCGGTCGGAATTTTGCGACAGCGAGACGGCGAACGCGCGAAGGCTGGGGACCGCACTGAGCAGTCCGGTCTTGAAATCGATATCGGCAGCCATGTTTAGTCTCCCTTGCGAGCGCTGGCGCCTGTTTCGCGATCTTCGAGTTGCCTCAACAGATCGGCGAACCGGTCGGGGACTTCTTCCGTCACGAGTTCGTCGTAATATTGTTTGAGCTTGCGCCCGATTTCGGAATTGGAGCCCAGCGGCTCCGTGCGCTCTGTCACTGCCGGCTGTTCCTTGTTCGGCTTCATGTCTGCCTCGGTTCCCCCTGGATTGTCGTGGTCTGCCCAACGTGCGGCAATTGCCATGCGTCGTTTCCCCTGTCCGTTGTTGCCTGCGGATGCGTATCCTGTCCGTTGCGGCCGAACCGCCCTGTCGGCGCACAAAATCGATATCAAACGTTAAGCCCGTGTGATTCGTTCCTTGTTTCGGAACTTTTTTGCTGCGGGTGAGTTTGAAGGGCGCTACTGATCCGCAATTCCTGCCATTATGTCTTGAGGGAGACGTCCAATCATGAGTTTGTCCGCAAGGATAGCGCCGCATTTGCCGTTCTTGCGCCGGTTCGCCCGCGCAGTCTCTGGCTCCCAGACCAGCGGCGATGCGCTCGTCGCCGCCACGTTGGAAGCAATCATTGCAGATCCGGGCGTATTTCCGGCCGCTTCGACCGACCGGATTGCGCTCTACCGGATATTCACGAAGCTCTTTTCCTCCGTCGCGGTGCGCGTTCCGGACGAGATGCCGGCAAATCCGTGGGAAAGCCGCGCCGTTGCAAATCTGTCCTCGCTGGCGCCGTTGCCGCGCCAGGCCTTCCTGCTCGTGGCGGTCGAAGGCTTTGGCGAGCGCGAGGCCGCCGAGGTGCTCGACGTCGAGCAGACGGAGTTCTCCCGCCTTCTCGGTCGGGCGAGCGACGAGATTTCGCGCCAGGTGGCGACCGATATCCTCATCATCGAGGACGAGCCGCTGATCGCCATGGACATCGAGCAGATGGTGGAAAGCCTCGGCCACCGCGTCGTCGGCACGGCCCGCACCCACAAGGAGGCGACGGCCCTGTTCAAGACCACCAATGCGAAGATGGTCCTTGCCGACATCCAGTTGGCCGACGGCAGTTCGGGCATCGATGCCGTGAACGAGATCCTGGCGTCCGCCAGCGTGCCCGTCATCTTCATCACCGCATTTCCGGAGCGTCTTTTGACCGGCGAACGGCCCGAGCCGGCCTTCCTGGTGACCAAGCCTTTCAATCCCGACATGGTCAAGGCGCTCATCAGCCAGGCCCTTTTCTTCGACCGGCAGTCGCAGGCGGCAGCCTGACGGCGAGACGCCGTGCGGACGGGACGCGATCCTGTCCGCACGGGAACAAGCCTGCCCGATGATGCGTTGAGGTCGAACGGCGGCGGGCAGTCAGAGCGTCGGATCGGTGCAGCGATCCGATTTCGGATGATTCCGATGCTCTATCAGCAATCAGGGTCGTTTTTCGTACGTCCGGAAGGCCGTGCGGCGATCCAGGGAGAACGCAGATGCTCTATTGGGCCCTCGTATTTTTGGTCGTCGCATTGATCGCAGGTGCCGTTGGATTTGGCGGCATCGCCGGCGCATCGGCGGGAATAGCCCAGATCCTGTTTTTCATTTTCATTGTTCTTTTGTGCGTCTCTGTGGTTGCCGGTTTCATGCGCCGCGCCAATTGAGAACAGACAATCGAGGTTTGGTCGGGCTTCAGGTCGCAGATGGCCGTTTACCGGGGGCAGTTACAGAGTGAGTTTCGAGACCGCTGACATGATCGACGAGGAACGCGTGCTCGCGACCGCGTTGAGGAATGCCGGTGTGGCAGTCATCGCTCAGGATGCCCAACTCAAGGTTCTTTGGGCGCACAACCTCCCATCTTCCTGGCACGTCATGTCGATCGTCGGCCAGTCCGACGACGATTTTCTCGCCGCATCCGACGCCGAGGCGGCCATGGCGATGAAACGTCAGGTGATGCAAAGCGGCCAGTCCACTCATTACGAGTTCCGGCAGGGTTCGGACGATGGCGGGCGGTGGTTCTCGGTCTGGCTCGATCCCCGTCGCGGGGACGGCGGTCGCGTCGACGGCATCGTCTCCACCATTGTCGACGTGACGAGCCAGAAGCATCGCGAGCAGACGCTTCGCACTCTTTTGCGCGAAGTCAGTCACCGCTCGAAGAATCTTCTGGCCATCATCCAGAGCATCGCGACCCAGACCGGCCGCTATTCGGGTTCGATCGATGTCTTCCTCACGCGCTTTCGCGGCCGCATCCAGTCCCTGGCCTCCTCGCAGGACCTCGTGACTTCCTCCAATTGGCGCGGCGCGACCTTGAGCGAACTGGTCGCCGGGCAGGTCAGCCGCTATTGCGAGGACCCCGCCTTTTCGATCCGCCTGAAGGGCATCGATCCCTATCTCAACCCGAATGCCGCCCTGCATATAGGATTGGCTCTGCACGAACTCGTCATCAATTCGATGAGTCACGGCGCCCTGTCGCGCCCCAATGGCTATGTGGGGCTCTCGGCCACGCTCGAGCAGGATGGAGAGGGCAAGCGCACCATCCTCCTGAATTGGCATGAGAACACCCGCGTTGCCGAGGCCATCGGCGACAAGCGCTTCGGCAGCGTTGCGCTGGAGCGTGTCGTCCCGGCTTCCGTCGAAGGCGAGGCGTCGCTCGAATTCGCCGGAGGCAATCTCGACTATCGCCTGCGCATTCCCGAGGGCAATTTCGAACTCTGATCCGGCATTTCCTGTGAAGCGCCCAAAAAAAAAGCCGGCCACGAGGGGCCGGCTTCGAGGGGGCGAAGAAGGTGTTCGGGGGATCACTCTTCCTCAAATCAGTGAAGCGCCTTTCGCGGGGGGCGATTGGAGGGGGCGTTGGCCTCTTCACTGTGCCTGTTAACTGTTTTGATACGAACGGGTTCCGTTGCGTTCATTCTTTTTTGCGATGATCCCGCGGGAACGGAAAATTGGGTGCGCCGTTTGATTTGCAGGCAGCAAAGCGCGAAGGGAGACGGAGATGGTCGCTCACATGATGAATCTGGAACGTGCGGCGCGTCTTGCGATGGGGGACAATCAGGGCGATGACCCCGAGCCTTTGCCGCCTGGCCCCAATTACGGCCCGTTCGGCTATTTCCGGCTTGCCCTGCTTCTCCTCGCCGGGCTGATCACCGGAACGTTGCTGCTCAACCTTTTGAGCTGAACCGGTCTCAGCGTGGCGGCTGCAATCTTTCCGGCGGTATTCGCACGGTCATTTCGCCCCGATTGGGTTCGACGAACAGCACCAGTGCATACATGGCCCCATAGGCGAGCCCAGCCAGGATCAGCAGCGTCATCAAAAACCGGAAAAGTGTAGGCATCGGTCTCCCGTTTGTCCGTCGCCGTCGCCTGTTTCCTTATGGGACGCCCAGTGTGCGAGTGCAAGCATAAGTCGTGTTCATCCAGCTTGACGTTGACGCCGTTCCTGTCGATACCCCTTGGGTGGAGAAGGGGATGGGCGGCGAAACGGTGATGGCAGAACTGATTGAGCGCGTGCGCTCCCGCCTCGGCACGAAGACGCTCGTTCTCGTCGGGTTGATGGGCGCTGGCAAGACGTCCGTCGGCCGCAAGCTTGCCCAGACGCTGCAATTTCCTTTCGCCGACAGCGATCACGAGATCGAAAACGTCTCGCGGATGACGGTGCCGGAGCTTTTCGAGACCTATGGCGAAGTCGAATTTCGCGCACTGGAGCAGCGCGTCGTGACGCGTCTCGTCGCGGATGGTCCCGCCGTGATAGGCACGGGCGGCGGCGCCTTCATGAATGCCGACACCCGCGCCGCGATCCGTGCCAACGGCATTTCGATCTGGCTCAAGGCCGATCTTGAAACCCTGATGGAGCGCGTCGCGCGGCGCCAGAACCGTCCGCTCTTGAAGACTCCCGATCCGCGCGCCGTCATGCGCAAGCTGATGGAGGATCGCTATCCAGTCTATGGCGAGGCCGATGTGACGGTCGTGAGCCGCGATGCGCGCCATGCCACCATCGCAGCCGAGATCATCGAGGCCGTGGACGGACGGCTGACGCAAGGCATGACGAGGGTGATGAGATGACGAGCCGTGTCGACGTACAGCTTGGCGCGCGATCCTATCCCATCCTGATCGGGCCGGGCGTCCTCGACGAGGCCGGACCGGCTGTCGCCGCGCGCCTGCCGCGCGCCCGTTTGGCGATCGTCACCGACGCGAATGTGGCCGCCAGCCAGTGGCCGCGTCTCGAAGCCTCGCTGAAGGCTGCCGGCATCGCCCATGAGGTTCTGGTCCTGCCGGCCGGGGAGGCGACGAAGAGCTTCGCGAAGCTTGAGGAAGTGGTCGATTTCATTCTCGCCGGCCGTTTCGAGCGCAATGACTGCGTGCTGGCGCTCGGAGGCGGCGTGATCGGCGACCTGACGGGCTTTGCCGCCGGCATCGTGCGCCGCGGAATGGAATTCGTCCAAGCGCCCACATCGCTCCTGGCGCAGGTCGATTCCTCGGTCGGCGGCAAGACCGGCATCAACACCGGGCGCGGCAAGAATCTCGTCGGCGTCTTCCAGCAGCCGGCGCTGGTCGTCGCAGACACCGCGGCGCTCGACACGCTGTCGCCGCGCGAGTTTCGCGCCGGCTATGCCGAGATGGCGAAATACGGGCTGATCGACCAGCCCGATTTCTTCGCCTGGCTGGAGGCGAACTGGCGCGAAGTCTTTGCCGGCGGCCAGGCCCGCGTCGAGGCGATCCGCCGCTCCTGCCAGTCGAAGGCGGATGTGGTCGCGCGCGACGAGCGCGAGACCGGCGACCGCGCGCTGCTCAACCTCGGCCATACCTTCGCCCATGCGCTGGAAGGCGCCACCGGCTACGATGGCGCGCGCCTGGTTCATGGCGAGGCGGTGGCGATCGGCATCGTGCTGGCTCATCGATTCTCCGCGCGCCTCGGCCTTCTTGATCCGGCCGATGCGGATCGGGTCGAGCATCACCTTCAAGCGGTCGGCCTGCCGACGAAAATGTCCGACGTGCCGGGCGGCCTTCCTGGCGCGGATGCGCTTTTGACCTATATTGCGCAGGACAAGAAGGTTTCGCGCGGTGCGCTGACTTTCATCCTCACCCGCGGCATCGGCCAGTCCTTCATCGCGGGGGACGTTGCGTCCGCCGATGTGCTTGCCTTCCTGACGGAGAATTTGCCGGCATGATCCTGACGATCGTCATCATCATATTGCTGATCATGATGTCCTTTCTGTTTTCGGGCACGGAGACGAGCGTGACCGCCGTTTCGCGCGCGCGCCTTCATACGCTCGAACAGAACGGCGATGCGCGCGCCGGCGTGATCTCGCGTCTGATCGAGCGCAAGGACCGCATGGTCGGGGCGCTCCTGATCGGCAACAATCTCGTCAACATCCTCGCCTCATCGCTCGCCACCAGCGTGCTCCTGACGGTTTTCGGCTCCGCCGGCGTCGTCTATGCCACCATCGGCATGACGGTCCTGCTCGTCATCTTCGCGGAAATCCTGCCCAAGTCCTGGGCGCTGTCGAAGCCGGAGCAATTCGCGCTCACCGTCTCGCGTTTCGCGCAGCTCGTGGTCCTGTTGTTCGGCCATCTGTCGGTGGCGGTGAACTTCACCGTCCGCGCTCTGCTCGGCCTTTTCGGCATCCATCTCGGCCGCGACGACAATCTCCTGTCCGCCCATGAGGAGATCCGCGGCACCGTCGAGGTGCTTCAGCGCGAGGGCGGGTTGGAAAAGCACGACCGGGATCGCGTCGGCGGCCTTCTCGATCTGCATGAGCTCGAAGTCTCCGACATCATGGTTCACCGCACCTCGATGCGTTCGGTCAATGCCGACGAGGCGCCCGAGGCCGTCGTGCGCGAGATCCTGCAAAGCCCGCACACGCGGCTTCCGCTCTGGCGCGGCTCGACCGACAACATCGTCGGCGTCATTCATGCCAAGGACCTTTTGCGCGCGCTCAACGATGTCGGCAACGACTTCGCCCGCATCGACATCATGAAGGTCGCGTCGAAGCCCTGGTTCGTGCCGGACACGACGACGCTTCAGGATCAGCTCAACGCCTTCCTGCGCCGCAAGGCTCATTTCGCGATCGTCGTCGACGAATATGGCGAGGTCGAAGGCCTCGTCACGCTGGAAGACATCATCGAGGAGATCGTGGGCGAGATAGCCGACGAGCACGATGTCGAGATGCAGGGCGTCAAGCAGGAGGCGGACGGGTCGGTCGTCGTCGAGGGTTTCGTTCCCATCCGCGACCTGAACCGCGCGCTCGACTGGAACCTGCCGGACGAGGAAGCGACGACCATCGCCGGCCTCGTTATCCACGAGGCGCAGATGATCCCGGAGGAGAAGCAGGCCTTCACCTTCCACGCGATGCGCTTCGTCGTCCTGAAGCGCGAGAAGAACCGCATCACGCGCCTGCGCATTCGCCCGCTGGGCGACGTCGCCGCAGCGCCGGCCGCGCCGCCGCAATTGCAGCTTCCCGCCCCGGCGCGCGATCAGGAGCCGGCTGCCGCGCCGGAGCCCGCCCGTCCGCCGGCCTGAGACTACCAGCGCGTCGCTTCGCCGGGCGCGGACGGTTCGATCGCCAGCGCATGAACGCCGGCTTCGAGTTCGCCGGCAAGCGCGGCGTTGACGGCGCGGTGGCGCTCGATGCGGCTCATGCCTGAAAATTCGGGCGCGACGATGCGCACGCGAAAATGTGTCTCGCCCGATCCGTCGAACGTCTCATGTTCGCCCGAATGCTGATGATGGTGGCCGGCATGGAGATGGCTTTCATCGATGACCGCGAGCCGGTCGGGATGGAAACGCTTCGTGAGCTTGTCTTCGATGGCTGTTTTCATCGTCATTTCGGTCTCCCTGATGCGGCCCGTTGCCGCTGATTTCCAAATCACCGGCAGGACGTTCATTGTCGGCCGAATGTCAATTCTTGTTTCGCGCGCCGAAGCACCCATAATTCCCGGTTCGACGGTAACGAGTTTCCATGAACGCCTATTCGAAATATTTCGAGAAGATCAAGGTCCGCCGTTCGCCCGAGGCCGAGCGGGCGGCGAGCGGTCCCGTGTGCCAGTGGGATGGCTGTAAAGCGGCCGGCACGCATCGCGCGCCGGTCGGTCGCATGGCCGAGGGGCAGTATTTCAAATTCTGCTTCGATCATGTGCGCGAGTACAACAAGGGCTTCAACTATTTTTCCGGCCTCGCGGAGGGCGACATCGCGCGCTACCAGAAGGAAGCGCTGACCGGCCATCGCCCGACCTGGAAGATGGGCGTCAACAAGGGCCCCCAGGCAGCGCCCGATTTCTCTCAGAAGCGGTCGGGCCGCGCCGGTGGCGGTGCGGGCGCCCGGATGCGCGACCCCTACGGCATGTTCAAGGACGGCCTCGATCCGATGGACCGTCCGCGCACCCGCAAGCTCAAGTCGCTTGAGGCCAAGGCCATGGAAACCTTGGGCCTGGACCCGACGGCGACTGGAACGGCGATCAAGCAGCGCTATAAGGAACTTGTGAAGCGGCATCATCCCGATGCCAATGGTGGCGACCGTGCCTCCGAAGACCGGTTTCGCGATGTCATCCAGGCCTACCGGATGCTCAAACAAGCGGGTTTGTGTTGATAGCGCCGTCTGTTAAACGATGGCCAGCATGAAGATTTTGACGAGCGGCGGCCCGGCCGCCGCATGTGGAGACATGATGAACAAGGTTGACCGCGACATCGCAAACCTGCCCGACACGACCGTCCCGGTCGCCGAGACGTTCGGCTTCGATTCCGAGATGGTGGTGCCGGCCTATTCGGTGGCGGACAGCCATGTGCCGGACATCGATCCGGACTATCTGTTCGACAAGCAGACGACCCTCGCGATCCTCGCCGGCTTCACCTACAACCGCCGCGTCATGGTCTCAGGCTATCACGGCACCGGCAAGTCGACCCATATCGAACAGGTCGCCGCGCGTTTGAACTGGCCCTGCGTGCGCATCAATCTCGACAGCCACGTCTCCCGCATCGACCTCGTCGGCAAGGACGCCATCGTCGTGCGCGAGGGAATGCAGGTCACCGAGTTCAAGGACGGCATCCTGCCCTGGGCCTATCAGCACAATGTCGCGCTCGTCTTCGACGAATACGATGCCGGCCGCCCGGACGTGATGTTCGTCATCCAGCGCGTGCTGGAATCGTCCGGCCGCCTGACGCTCCTCGACCAGAGCCGCGTCATCCGCCCGCATCCCGCCTTCCGCATCTTCGCCACCGCCAACACGGTCGGGTTGGGCGACACGACGGGCCTTTATCACGGCACCCAGCAGATCAACCAGGCGCAGATGGACCGTTGGTCGATCGTCACGACGCTGAACTATCTGCCGCATGACGACGAAGTCGAGATCGTTCTGGCCAAGGCCAAGCATTTCCGCAACGACAAGGGCCGCGATACGGTCGGCAAGATGGTCCGCGTCGCCGACATGACCCGCTCGGCATTCATCAATGGCGATCTGTCGACCGTGATGAGCCCGCGCACGGTCATCATGTGGGCCGAGAATGCGGAAATCTTCAAGGATGTCGGCTTCGCCTTCCGCCTGACCTTCCTCAACAAATGCGACGAGCTGGAGCGCTCTGTCGTGGCCGAGTTCTACCAGCGCGCCTTTGGCCAGGAACTGCCCGAATCCGCCGCCAACGTCGTTCTGGCCTGACGGGCAAGCATGGCCGGACCCGGAGACAACACGCGCAACAAGCCCGCCAGGGGCGCTGACACCGACGCCTTCAAGCGCGCGCTGTCGCTGTGCGTGCGCGCCATTTCCGGCGACGGCGAGATGGAAGTCACCTTCGCCAAGGAAAAGCCGGCTTTGACCGGCAATCGCGCCCGCCTGCCGGACCTGCCGCGCAAGCCGAGCCCCAGCGACATCGCTGTCACGCGCGGCATCGGCGATTCGATGGCGCTGCGCCGCGCCTGCCACGACAATGCCGTCCATTCGCGCCTGGCGCCGCAGGGCAAGCAGGCTCGCGCCATCTTCGATGCGGTCGAGCAGGCCCGCGTCGAGGCGATCGGTTCGCGCGCCATGACCGGCGTCGGCGACAATATCGGCTCGATGCTCGAGGACAAATATTCCAAGGCCAATCTCGCCGCCGTCACCCAGCAGTCGGAGGCGCCCTTGGAGGAGGCCGTCGCGCTGATGGTGCGCGAGCGCCTGACCGGCCGGCCGGCGCCGAAGAGCGGAGAGCGCGTCGTCTCGCTCTGGCGCGACTGGATCGAGGACAAGGCGGGCGGCACGCTCGACGGGCTGACGACCAGTGTCGACGACCAGAAGGCCTTCGCCCGCGTCATGCGCGACATGCTGGCCTCGATGGACATGGCGGAGGACCTGGCCGAGGACGAGCAGTCCGACGACAGCGAGGACAATGACGACGACCAGCCCCAGGGCGAGGACTCGGCCGACGATGGCGGCGAGGACGATTCGGGCTCCGACCAGTCGCAGGCCGACGAATCGCAGGAGACGAGCGAGGATCAGGAGGCCGGCGAGACCGAGGCCACCGACGCATCGGCCGACGACATGGCCGATGACGACGAGCTTGACGCCGAGACGCCGGGCGAGACGCGCCGCACCAACGACCCCTTCGCCAATCTGCCCAGAGAGATCGACTACAAGGTCTTCACACGCGAATTCGACGAGACGGTCAGCGCGGCCGAGCTTTGCGACGAGGAGGAGCTGGAGCGCCTGCGCGCCTTCCTCGACAAGCAGCTTGCCAATCTGCAAGGCGTCGTCGGCCGTCTGGCGAACCGTCTCCAGCGCCGCCTGATGGCGCAGCAGAACCGCTCCTGGGAGTTCGACCTGGAAGAAGGCTCTCTTGATCCGGCCCGCCTCGTGCGCGTCGTCATCGACCCGATGCAGCCGCTCTCCTTCAAGCGCGAGCGCGACACCAATTTCCGCGACACGGTCGTCACGCTCGTGCTCGACAATTCCGGCTCCATGCGCGGACGGCCCATCACCGTCGCCGCCACCTGCGCCGACATCCTTGCCCGCACGCTGGAGCGCTGCGGCGTCTCGGTCGAGATCCTCGGCTTCACCACGCGCGCGTGGAAGGGCGGGCAGGCGCGCGAGAAGTGGCTGAAGGGCGGCAAGCCGGCCAATCCCGGACGCCTCAACGACCTGCGCCACATCATCTACAAGTCCGCCGACGAGCCGTGGCGACGCGCCCGGCGCAATCTCGGCCTGATGATGCGCGAGGGGCTGCTCAAGGAAAACATCGACGGCGAGGCGCTCTTGTGGGCGCATCAGCGCCTCATCGCGCGGCCGGAGCAGCGCAAGATCCTGATGATGATCTCGGACGGCGCGCCGGTCGACGATTCGACGCTGTCGGTCAATCCGGGCAATTATCTGGAGCGCCATCTGCGCGCCGCGATCGACCTGATCGAGACCCGCTCGCCGGTCGAGCTTCTGGCCATCGGCATCGGCCACGACGTCACGCGCTACTACCGCCGCGCCGTCACCATCGTCGACGCCGAGGAACTTGCCGGCGCCATGACCGAGCAACTGGCCGGCCTCTTCGAGGAAGAAAGCGCGCGCGCCTCGCGCGGGCTCAAGCGTCGGGCCGGATGATCGCGCGCCTTCTGGTGGCGTCACTCGCGCTTTTCGCGCTCGCCGGCCCGGCCTTTGCCGCCGAACGCTTTCCGGTCGAGCTGCAATTCAGCCCGATCGACAAATTCCGCGTCGCCGGCGCCGAGGGCGATTACGGCCGACTGACCTTCATCGGCGGCTTCTCCATGACCGGCGACCGGCGCGAATTCGGCCAGCTCTCGGGCTTTCGCTTCCTGACGCCCGGCGGCGATTTTCTCGGCGTCGCCGATCACGGCTACTGGTTTTCCGGCGCCGTCCTGCGCGACGGGGAGGGTGTCCCCGTTGGACTTGACGATTTTTCCATGCAGCAGATGATCGATGCGGCCGGAACACCCATCGACGACAAGGAGCAGATCGACGCCGAAGGCATCTCGATCCATGACGGCGTCGCGACCGTCTCCTTCGAGCGCCGCGCCCGCGTATCCGAATATGCCATCGACCGGGACGGCATGTCGGCCCCCACCCGCGATCTCGACTTCCTGATTCCGCGCAACGAGCTGCGCTACAATGCCGGCCTCGAGGCCGTCGCCCGTTCGGGCGCGGACGGCCCGCTTCAAGGAGCGCGCATCGTCATCGCCGAAAAGTCGATCGACCGGCAGGGCAACATCTTCGCCGCCATTCTCGAAGGCCCGCGAAAGGGCGTCTTCAAGGTTCGCCGCACCGACGAATTCGACGTCACCGACGGCGTCTTCCTGCCCGACGGCGATCTGCTTTTGCTCGAACGCCGGTTCTCCTACGCGCGCGGCGTCGCCATGCGCCTGCGCCGGGTCGCCGTCGATGACATCCGCGCCGACGCCCTTGTCGATGGTAATATCCTTCTCGACGCCAACATGGTCCACCATGTCGACAACATGGAAGCGCTCGACGTCTTCCGCCGCAATGACGGCACGCTCGTCATCGCCCTGATGTCGGACGACAACCAGTCCTGGATTCAGCGCAATCTCTATCTGGAGTTCGAACTGGCGGAGGATTGAGAGCTCGCGCATGAACACCCCCCTCTGGGCTGCCGCCCATCTCCCCTCAAGGGGGGAGATCATGCGCGTCACCTACTCCAATTGCCTGTCGTCGTTTGAGCGGGACGACGACGAGACTGATCTCCCCCCTTGAGGGGGAGATGGCCGGCAGGCCAGAGGGGGTGGCTACGCTGAAGGTTGCCGCACCGCCGGCGCCGGCCGCAGCACGGACAGCAACGCCCCATAAGGCCCCAGCATCGCCACGCCGATCCCGATTTTGACCACGAGGTCGCCGAGCGCCAGCGACAGCCACAGCGGAACCTCGGTTCCGAGGAACGGCACGGCAAAGCCGAGCGAGCCGTCCTCGAGCCCGAAGCCGGTATCCAGCACGGCGAACCTTGCAGCAAAGGCGAGCGAGAAGAACAGCGCCGTGTCGACGAGCGAGCCAATGACGGTCGAGATCAGCGGCGCCTGCCACCAGGCGTTCCGGCGCAGGCGGTCGAACACGGCGACGTCGAGCAGTTGCGCGACGAGAAAGGCCGAGCCCGAGGCGATGGCGATGCGCGGCGTCGCCAGCCAAACGGAGAGCACCACGGCGATGGCGAATCCGACGAGTACGACCTTGCGCGCGGCGGTCGGGCCGAAGCGCCGGTTGGTCAGGTCCGTGACGAGGAACGCGATCGGATAGGTGAACGCGCCCCAGGTCAGAAGATCCTGGAGGCCGAAATGCGGGAAGGGGAACTGGACGAGGATATTGGAGGCGACGACGATAGCGGTCATCGCGGCCACGAAGGGCCATACCGTGATGGTCTTGGTCTGCATTTTTTTAGCCTGGGTTATGGAACCAGTCGGCGGGCGCCTTCATGGAAGGGCACCCGCCATCGATAGGGTCAGTCGCGCAAAATCAGGCGGGCGCCTGTTCCTGCTGGGTCTTCTTGGCGATCTGCTTCTTGAGCAGGCGCGCGCGCTGCGAAAGGTCGCTCACGCCGGCCTTCAGCAGAAAGGCGTCGAGACCGCCGCGATGTTCGACGGTACGCAGCGCGTTCGCCGAAATGCGCAGGCGCACGTTCTGGTTCAGCGCTTCCGACATCAGCGTCACGTTGACGAGGTTCGGCAGGAAGCGGCGACGGGTCTTGTTGTTGGCGTGGCTGACATTGTTGCCGGTCATCACGGCCTTGCCGGTCAATTCACATGCGCGGGACATAGTCTCAAACCTTCAGTTTCTCAAAACCGGCCCACAGACCCGAACCCGCACCAGATGGTCGGCGCGCGGGGTCATGTCGGGCGGCCTCATGGAAAAGTTGCCGTTCCTTAGTTGCATTTCCCGTTCCGGTCAAGCGCAAGGCGCGCGGCGAAGGCCAACATATATTCGCCGAAATCGCGCGATCAAAGGGGAATCGACGAACAGGCAGGCGGGAAGGGGCGGTCTGCCGCAGACTCCATGGAGATTTGCATGGTCCGGACCATGTCCGCCGCCCTTTTGACGCTTCTGGCCGCAGCCGGAACGGCCAGCGCCGCCCAGACCTTCCGCACCGATTATTCGATCACGCTGATGGGCATCCCGGTCGGCAAGGCGTCCTTCACCAGCGTCATCGGCGAGAATGATTTCCGCATCGACGGCTCGCTCGCCAGCGCCGGCATGGCAAGGCTTTTCGACAGCACGCAAGGCACGACTTCCGTTTCGGGCGGGCTTTCGCAGACAGGGACCGCGCCGCGCAGCTACGATCTCAACTACCGCTCGGACAGGAAGACGCAGCGCACCGCGATCCGGTTCGAGGGTGGCAATGTGACGGCGACGGAAAACGTCCCGCCCTCGCGTCCGCGTTCGGGCGACTGGGTGCATTTGCAGGACGACCACCTGACCTCCGTCGTCGACCCGATCTCCTCGACGCTGGTGCGCGCAGCGAGCCCGGCCGAGGTCTGCACCCGCACGATCCGCATTTATGACGGCGAGATGCGCGCCGATCTTCGCCTCGCTCCGGCCGGTGCGTCGGCGGGCGGACAGGTCACCTGTACGGCACGGTTCGAGCCTGTCGCCGGCCATCGTCCCAGCCGTTCCGCGCTGCGCTACCTGCGCGACCGTTCGCGCATCACCATCGCCTTCGCCCCGCTCGCCGACACCGGTTTCTACGCCCCCGTCGATGCCTCGATCGGCACCCAGATAGGCACGGTGCGCATCGTCGCGCAGACCATGCGCACGCAGTAACTTGCACCAGCACCGTACCCGCGCTACGCCACCTGCAAACGGGGACGCATCATGGCGCGGGCAACGGCAATCGGCTTTACGGCGGTCATCATGTGGGCGCTTCTCGCGCTCTTCACCGCCGCCTCCGGCGACGTCCCGCCCTTCCTGCTTTCCGGCCTCACATTCACCGTCGGAACGCTCGTCGGCATTGCCATGCGCATTGCCGCGCCGCCGCGCGAACGGGCGAACATCCCGCCCGTCGTCTGGCTGGTCGGCATTGGCGGGCTGTTCGGCTACCACTTCTTCTACTTCACCGCCCTGCGCAACGCGCCGGCCGTCGAGGCGAGCCTGATCGCCTATCTGTGGCCGCTCTTGATCGTGCTCGGCTCGGCGCTGATGCCGAGCGAACGGCTCGGCTGGCATCATGTCGCCGGAGCGCTGATGGGGCTCGCCGGCACGTTCCTGATCGTCACCAATGGCGGCAAGCTGGCGTTCGACGCGACCTATGCGTTCGGCTATGCGATGGCGGCCGTCTGCGCGGTCTTCTGGTCCGGCTATTCGCTCCTGTCGCGGCGCTTCGCATCCGTGCCGACCTCCATGGTCACATGGTTCTGCCTCGCCACCGCGCTCTTGTCCTTCGCCTGCCATGTCATGTTGGAAGAAACGATCTGGCCGCAAGGCGCGGGTGAGTGGTTCGCGGTCCTCGGCCTCGGCCTGATGCCCGTGGGCGCGGCCTTCTACACCTGGGACCACGGCGTCAAATACGGCAACATCCAGGTCCTTGGTGCTGCGAGCTATGCCGCGCCGCTGCTTTCGACCCTGGTGCTGATCGCGGCCGGCGCGGCGGTCGCCACCACGCACATCCTCGCCGCCTGCCTGCTGATCACGGCAGGCGCCGCACTGGCGGCGAAGAACATGTTCGCGCGCCGCCGCACGGTCGAAGCCTGATGCTGCCCTTTCCCGGAGGCCTCGAAGGCCAGTCCAACGGCGCACTCGTTCTCGCCGTCCTCGCCGCCATCATCTACCTCTACGCCCGCCCGCAGCCGGTCTCGTGGCGGCGCAGCGCGGTCAAGACCATCCCGCTCGCGGCGATGGCGTGGCTGAGCTTCATCGAAGGCGGGCCGTGGCTTCTGACCGCCGCTTTGGTCTTGAGCGCGCTCGGCGACCTGGCGCTCGCGCAGGAGGACGACGACCGCTTCTTTCTCGCCGGCCTCGGCGCGTTCCTCGCCGCCCACATCGCCTATGTCGCCCTGTTCGCGACCGGCAGCGCCGGCCTTGCGATTATCCTTGCCGAGTCATGGCGTCTTGCCGTCGCGCTCGCGCTCTGCGTCTTCGGCATCTTCATGCTGTTCCGGCTCTGGCCCGCCCTCGACAACGCGATGCGGGTGCCGGTGCTGGCCTATATGCTCGCCATCGTCGCGATGGGCGTCGCCGCCTTCACCACGCAGTCGCCGGCCGTCATGTTCGGCGCACTGCTCTTCATCGCCTCCGACGCCATCTTGGCCACCGAGCGCTTCCTTCTTGCGCCCGATGCAGCGCAACGCACCGTCACCGGCCCGGCGATCTGGATCGCCTACATCGCCGCGCAACTCGCGATCACGCTCGGCGTCCTGGGTTAAGAGACATCCTTCCGCTTGCGAATCTCCGCGAACACGTCTGCGTCACTGGCCTGCTCCATGCCGAGCGTCTTGCGGATCGCCGGGTCGTGCGGACGCATGAACGGGTTCGTGGACAGTTCCTCGCCGATCGTGGTCGGCAGCGTCGGTTTGCCCTGCGCCCGCAGCGCCTCGATCTGCGCCACCCGCGCCCTCAGCGCCGGGTTGGTCGGGTCGATGGTCATCGCGAAGCGCGCATTGGAAAGCGTGTATTCATGGCCGCAATAGACGATCGTCTCCGCCGGCAGGGCGGCGATCTTTTGCAGCGATGCGTGCATCGTGTCGGGTGAACCCTCGAACAGCCGCCCGCAGCCGAGCGCGAACAGCGTGTCGGCGGTGAAGGCCACGCCCGATTCTTCGAAGACGTAGCTGACATGCCCCGCCGTGTGGCCCGGCGTCTCGATCACCCGCACGCGCTCTTTGCCAAATGTCAGGTCCGAGCCTTCTTCCACGGTCTCGTCGATGCCGGGAATTTTCGCCGCCTCCGCCTTCGGCCCGAATATCCTGAGCTTGAACCGCGCCTTCAGCGCCAGATTGGCCTCGACATGGTCGGGATGGTGATGGGTGACGAAGAGCACGCTCGGCGTCCAGCCGGTCCGCTCGATCGCCTCAATGATCGGGCTTTCCTCGGGCGCGTCGATCAGTCCGACGGTCCCCGTCGCCTCATCCCGGATCAGAATCCCGAAATTGTCGGTGCGGCACATGAATTGCTCGACTCGCAGTCCCATGAAGATAGTCCTTTTCCTGTTGGGGGAACGATAAGGCCGTGCATTTGCAATGTCACTTCCGGCGGCTACCTTGTCGCCATGAGAAACGACATCGTCGATCTGCGCGCCTTTTACGCCACCATGCTCGGCAAGCTTGCCGAGCGGTCGATCGCGATGGGCATCTCGTCGGTCTGGGCGAATCTGAGCCGGGAACGGCTCGTCGGTCTGGGCTATGCGCTGCCCTGGCTGGAGCGGTTCGGTGCCGATGCCGACCGCGTCTTCGCCTTCATGCCGGCGCAGCAGGGCTCTGTTCCGTGGCCTGCCGGCAAGCCGTGCGCGACCGCGCTGGTCTTCGAGGAGGAATTGCCGCTGCACGATTCCTCGGTCGACCGCATCCTGCTCGTCCACGCGCTCGAACATGCGGAAAACCCGCGCGAGATGCTGGTCGAGATGTGGCGCGTACTGGCGCCCGGCGGCCGGCTGGTTCTCGTCGTGCCCAACCGTCGCGGCGTCTGGGCGCGGATGGAGCACACGCCCTTCGGCACGGGACGGCCCTTTTCACGGGGCCAGTTGTCGAGCCTTTTGCGCGACGCGAACTTCACGCCCGGCCCCTGGTCGGACGCACTGCATTTCCCGCCGATGGAGCGCCGCTTCATGATGCGGCTTTATTCGCTCCTGGAGCGCACCGGCAGGAAATTCTGGCCGGTCTTCGCCGGCGTGCTCGTGGTCGAGGCGCAAAAGCGCGTCTATCAGGGCCTGCCGGTCAACCAGCGCGCCTCGCGCCGGGTATTCGTGCCGGTCCTGTCCCCGCAAGGCGCGGGCGCGGCAAGGCTGCGGCGGGACGAGGGCAGGGACATCTCGGAATTCTGATACGGCAGCGCGAGGCTACCCCCACCCTGTATCCCTCCCCACAAGGGGGAGGGAGGTCGTCAGCGTGGAACTCACACCTTCTACCAGGCAAAAAGCGTGACGGTCTGGCGCAACGTGCATGTCCTCCCTCCCCCTTGTGGGGAGGGATACAGGGTGGGGGTCTTCTTCAGAAAAAATGCCTCGTCAAAACACCGCAGCGCCCTGATCGGCCCGTCCGGCCATCTGCCGGAAATTCTCGAACAGTTCGCGCCCGAGCCCGAAGCCGTTCGCCGAAAGGTCCGGCAGGTCGACCGGCCGCGCGGCCAGTTCCGCCGCATCCACCTCGACCTGCAACGCGCCCGCCTCGCCATCGACCAGCACGATGTCGCCGTCGCGGATCTTGCCGATCATGCCGCCGTCGAGCGCTTCCGGCGTCACATGGATCGCCGCCGGCACCTTGCCCGACGCGCCCGACATGCGTCCGTCGGTGACGAGCGCGACCTTGTGGCCGCGGTCCTGGAGAATGCCGAGCACGGTCGTCAAGCGGTGGAGTTCGGGCATCCCGTTCGCCTTCGGCCCCTGGAAGCGCACGATGGCGACGAAGTCGCGGTCGAGTTCGCCCGCCTTGAACGCGGAATTGAGCGCTTCCTGGCTGTCGAACACCTTCGCCGGCGCCTCGATCACCCGCCGCTCCGGCTTGACGGCGGAGGTCTTGATGATCGCGGAGCCGAGATTGCCCTTCAGGACCATCAGCCCGCCCGTCGGCTGGAATGCTTTGGGGAAGGGGGCCAGCACCTTCTCGTTGCCGCTGACGGCCGGCGCCGGCTCGCGGGCGACCGTGCCGTCCGCGTTCAGCTTCGCCTCGATGGCATAGGGCCGCAGACCTTCGCCCCAAACGGTCTGCACGTCCTCATGCGCAAGGCCGGCGTCGAGAAGTTCGCGGATCAGGAAGCCGAGCCCGCCGGCCGCATGGAAATGGTTCACGTCGGCCAGCCCGTTCGGATAGACCCGAGCAAGCAGCGGCACCACGTCGGAGAGGTCCGAAATATCCTGCCATGTCAGCTTGATGCCAGCGGCGTTCGCCATCGCGATCAGATGGATCGTGTGGTTGGTCGACCCACCCGTCGCGTGCAGCCCGACGACGCCGTTGACGATCGAGCGCTCGTCGATCATCCGCCCGACCGGCGTGAATTCGTTGCCGAGCGCGGTGATCGCCAGCGCGCGTTTGGCCGCCTCGCGCGTCAGCGCGTCGCGCAGCGGCGTGCCCGGATTGACGAAGGAGGAGCCGGGTGTGTGCAGCCCCATCATCTCCATCAGCATCTGGTTCGAGTTGGCCGTGCCGTAGAAGGTGCAGGTGCCCGGCCCGTGATAGGATTTCGATTCCGCCTCGAGCAGTTCGTCGCGCCCGACCTTGCCCTCGGCGTAGAGCTGACGGATGCGCGCCTTCTCGTCATTGGGCAGGCCTGTCGTCATCGGTCCGGCCGGCACGAAGATCGCCGGCAGATGGCCGAAGGTGAAGGCGGCGATGGTCAGCCCCGGCACGATCTTGTCGCAGACGCCAAGATAGACCGCCGCGTCGAACATGTTGTGCGACAGGCCCACGGCCGTCGCCATGGCGATCACGTCGCGCGAGAAGAGCGACAGTTCCATGCCGGGCTGGCCCTGCGTGACCCCGTCGCACATCGCCGGCACGCCGCCGGCCACCTGCGCCACGCCGCCCGCCTGACGCGCTGCGTCCTTGATCAGTTGCGGATAGGTCTCGAAGGGCTGATGCGCCGACAGCATGTCGTTGTAGGAGGTGATGATGCCCAGATTGGGGACGACATCGCCGGCAAGCGCCGCCTTGTCGGACGGGCCGCAGGCGGCGAAGCCATGGGCGAGATTGCCGCAGGAGAGCGTCGAGCGATGCACACCGCGCGCGATTTGCGCCTCGACGCGTTCGAGATAGGTTTCGCGGGCAGCCCGCGAACGCTCGCGAATGCGGTCCGTAACAGCGGCGACGGTCTGGTGGAGGCTCATGATCGCTCGACTTTCTATGGCGCCCAGTAGGTGACGACAGGTGTTTCGGCGGCCTCGATGACGGCCGCGATCGGGAGTTTTTCAGCCGCCGCGCGCTCCAGCACGCCGCGTTTCTGCGCACCCTCGATATGTAGGAAAATCGCACGCGCTTTGCAGATGGCGCCAAGCGACATCGTCAGCCGGGGCTCTCCCGCGCTGGGTGCGTGAACGGGCAGGACGGTCGGGCCTGGCGTGGCATTCAGCATCGCCTCGACCCCTTCCGCATCGGGGAACAGCGACGCCGTATGCCCATCCGTCCCCATTCCGAGCATCAGAACATCCACCGGCAACAGCCCCGATACCTCCTCGCTCGCCCGCTTTGCCGCCTCTTCGACGCTCCCCGCATCCACGAACATCGGCAAGAACCGCGCCTCCGCCGCGCGCCCGACCAGCAAATTCTCCCTCACAAGCTTCTCATTCGAGCGCTCATGCGAAGGCGGCACGAACCGCTCGTCGACCAGTGTCACCGTCACATTGCTCCAGTCGATCGCCGCCTTCGACAGTTCGCCAAAGAACCGCACCGGCGTCGTCCCGCCCGAAACCGCGAGCGTCGCGCGCCTGCGCTCGGTGATCGCGTCGCCAAGCCGGCCCGCGACATCCGCCGCCAGTGCCTTCGCCACGGCATCGGGATCGGAAAATTCCAGCATTTCAAATGCTCTCGTGCCAGGTCCGCCCGTCGCGCTCGATCAGCGCGATCGAGCCGGACGGTCCCCAGGTCCCGGATGTGTAGCCCTGCACGCCCTGCTGGTTCTCGTCCCAGGCTTCGAGGATCGGATCGATCCAGCGCCATGCGGCCTCCACCTCGTCGCGGCGCATGAAAAGGGTCTGGTTGCCGCGCACCACATCCATGATCAGCCGCTCATAGGCGTCCGGATTGCGCACGTCGAAAGCCTGCGCGAAGCTCATGTCGAGCGCGACGTTGCGAAGCCGCATCCCGCCCGGACCGGGGTCCTTGATCATGATGAACTGCTTGACGCCCTCGTCGGGCTGAAGCCGGATCACGAGCTGGTTGGCGGCGACATTGCCGGCGCTCTCCTCGAAGATCGAATGCGGGATCGGCTTGAACTCGATGACGATCTCCGAGACCCGATCGGCGAGCCGCTTGCCGGTTCGAAGGTAGAACGGCACGCCCGCCCAGCGCCAGTTCTCGATCTCGGCCTTGATCGCAACGAAGGTTTCCGTCCCGCTGTCCTCTCCAAGTTCGTCGGCATAGGATTTGACCGCGCCGCCGGCAGAAGCGCCGGCCTTGTATTGTCCGCGCACCGTGAGCTTGGGCGCATCGGTGCCGTTGACGCGCTTCAGCGCCCGCAGCACCTTCAGCTTCTCGTCGCGCACCGCATCGGCGTCGAGCGCCGCCGGCGCTTCCATCGCAACGAGGCACAGAAGTTGCAGCATGTGGTTCTGCACCATGTCGCGCAGCGCGCCGGCCTTGTCGTAGTAGGAAACGCGGCCTTCAAGCCCCACGGCTTCGGCCACGGTGATCTGCACATGATCGATATGGGCGGAGTTCCAAAGCGGCTCGTAGAGCGCGTTGGCAAAGCGCAGCGCCATCAGGTTCTGCACCGTCTCCTTGCCGAGATAATGGTCGATGCGGAAGATCTGCTGCTCGTCGAAGACGCAGCCGATGGCGTCGTTCAGCGCCCTGGCGGAGGCAAGATCGCGCCCGATCGGCTTTTCGACGATGATCCGGCTTGTCGGCGTCACCAGCCCCGCCTTGTCGAGGTTCGACGCGATATCGCCGAAAAGAGCCGGCGCCACCGCCAGATAGAAGGCGCGGATGCGCTCGGTCTCGCCCATCGCATCCTTCAGCCGTTCGAAACCCGCGCCGGTCTTCGCGTCGACATGGACATAGGCGATGCGTTTCAGGAAACGCTCGACCTGTCCGTTGTCGATGTCGGCCGCCGGCACATGCTCGGCGATCGCCTTCTTCGCGAATTCGCGAAACGCCTCGTCCGAAAGCTCGGATCGCGAGGCCCCGAAGATGCGCGTCGGCTCGGAAAACTGCCCCGCCTTCTGGCGCTGGTAGAGCGCGGGCAGAAGCTTGCGCTCGGCAAGGTCGCCGGTGCCGCCGAAGACGACGAAATCGAAGGGCTCGACGGGGATGGTCGTGCTGGTCATGCGTGTGAGGCTCGCTGCTGTCGTTCCGTTTCGTATACTCTAATCGATTTAGATTAACCAGCCCCCGCGCAAATCCTTCCCGCTTTGCCGTTTTTGCATTTTGGCCTATCTGTGAACCCGAAGGCAGCACGCAGCCTGCCGCAGTTGACGGGAAAAATCATGCACAAGGTCGCCATCACCGGCACGGGCATCTTCACGCCGCCGCAAACCATCACCAATGCCGAACTGGTCGCCTCCTACAACGATTACGCCACGCGGCAGAATGCGGCCCACGCCGGCGAGATCGAAGCTGGCGCGCGCGAGGCGATGCCGATGTCGAGCGAGGAGTTCATCGTCAAGGCGTCCGGCATCGAACGCCGCTACGTGATGGACAAGGCCGGCATCCTCGATCCCGAAACCATGCATCCGCGCCTGCCCGAGCGCGCCGACGACGATATCTCCATCATGGCCGAAATCGCGCTCGACGCGGCGAAAAAGGCAATGGACGAGGCCGGGCTGACGGAAACCGACATCGACGCCGTCATCTGCGCCGCCTCCAACCACGAGCGCGCCTATCCGGCCATCGCGATCGAGGTGCAGGAAGCGCTCGGCATCAGGGGCTTCGCCTTCGACATGAACGTCGCCTGTTCCTCGGCCACCTTCGGCATTCAGGCCGCGGCCGACATGATCCGCTCCGGTTCCGCCCGCGCGATCCTGATGGTCAATCCGGAAATCACCTCCGGCCACCAGGAATGGCGCGACCGCGACTGCCATTTCATCTTCGGCGACGTCTGCACGGCGGTCGTCCTCCAGCGCCTCGACGACGCGACGTCGAAGAACGCCTACGAGATCCTGTCGACCCGCTGCCTGACCGAGTTCTCCAACAACATACGCAACAATAACGGCTTCCTGCGCCGCACGCGCGAGGCGCATATGGCGGACCGGCGCGACATGCAGTTCCGCCAGGAAGGCCGCAAGGTCTTCAAGCAGGTCGTGCCGATGGTCGCCGAACTGATGCTGACTCATCTGGCCGACGAGGGCATCGCGCCGGGCGACCTTTCGCGCCTCTGGCTCCATCAAGCCAACAAGGGCATGAACGACATGATCGGCGCGAAGGTCATGGGCCGCGAGCCGACGCGCGCCGAGCAGCCCAACGTGTTGCAGGAATTCGCCAACACATCGTCCGCCGGCTCCATCATCGCCTTTTCGCGCCACTCGGCCGATCTCGCCCCCGGCAGCCTCGGAGTCATCTGCTCCTTCGGCGCCGGCTATTCGGCCGGCAGCGTGATCGTGCGGAAGATCGCGTAGCCTTATCGGCCTTCATCCGAATCCCGGTTTTTCCCCATTGACCCCCACCCTCTATCCCTCCCCACAAGGGGAAGGGAGCCGTCATCGTCGCAACACGGTCGTTCAATCAAGCACCAAGCTCGGAGGGAAAAGCGCCTCGTCCGCGACTCCCTCCCCCTTGTGGGGAGGGATAGAGGATGGGGGTCTTCGGGCTTGCCCGACCGCAGAAGACTTGCCTGCCAAAACCCGCGCACCTACCAAAACCTGCGCAAACGATCCGTGCTCCATTCGGTTCATCAGCTTGCGCTAAACTCTTTGTGACTGACAAACCGCGAAACTGCCGAAACTTCGTCGGCGAAACCTTCGTGACTGTTTGCGACTGGGGCAGAAACCCAGCCCGAATTTGAAACAGAGAAACGAAGGGAATACGCCATGAAGACCCTCTTGATCGCTACCGCCGCCATTCTCGTCTCCGGCTCGGCATTCGCCATGCAGGCTCCCGTCAATGTCGGCAATTACGACGCCAGCGTCCAAAACCAGTTCGACTTCAACACCGAATATCAGGGCCCGTTCTCGTTCGGCACGGTCGACACGATGACGACCGCTTCGATCGCCGATGAAGCCACGATGGCGACCCCGGAGAGCCGCAGCGAGATGATCTTCGAGGACAAGAGCGGCCGCTAAGCCCACCCTCATTCGATCATTGCATAAAGCCGCCCGCTCGCCGGGCGGCTTTTTCGCTTTCAGAGCCGGTCGCGCAGGGCGTACCAGTTCAGCGCCAGAAACATCAGCGGCGCGCGGAAGGTGCGCCCGCCCGGAAAGGCGGGGATCTTCAATTCCTCGAACAGTTTCAGCCGGTCGCGGTTTCCCGCCACCGTCTCGGCATAGAGCTTGCCCATGAAGTTCGACAGCATCACGCCATGGCCGGAATAGCCGCCGGCCGAGATCACGTTCGGTATGACCTCGCGCACGAAAGGCTTGCGCGGCATGGTGATGCCGACATAGCCGCCCCATTGATGGGTGATCTCGACATCCTTCAGCGCCGGATAGATTTCGGCGATCTGCCTGCGGATGTGGTCGGCGATCCCCTTCGGATCGCCCGACGAATAGATCTCACGCCCGCCGAACAGGAGCCGCCCGTCGACCGACTTGCGGAAATAGCGCACCACGAAGCGCGAATCGTCGACGCTCTCGCCGCCCGGCAGCACCGGGCTGTCGTCGCCCAGCGGCACGGTCGCGCCGATGAACGAGCCGATCGGCATGATATGCGCCGCGCTTTTCTCCTCCAGATCGCCGCCATAGGCATTGACGGCGATCAGCGCCTTTGCCGCAGTGACCGCACCGCGCTGCGTGGTGATCCTCACCTTGCCGCCGATGCTCTCGACCTTCGTGGCTGGCGTGTTCTCGTGCAGCTTCGCGCCCGCCGCTGCCGCCACGCGGGCGGTGCCGACGACGAGTTTCAAGGGGTGGATATGTCCTGTGCCCGTATCTCGGATGCCGCCGAGATAATGCGATGAGCCCAGCCGCCGCGCCGTCTCTTCGGCGTCCATGGTGCTGATATGCGGATAGCCGAAACGATCCGCCATCAGGGCCGGATGCGCCTGATAATCCTTTAAATAGCGCTTCTTGTGGACGACCGACATCTGGCCGGGCCGGTAGTCGATATCAATCCCGTTCGTCTCGGCGAATTCCAGAAGATGCGCCTTTGCCTCTTCGGCGAGGTCGAACAGCGCCTTGGCGCGCGTGAACCCCAGTTCCTCTTCATATTCCTCGGCCCACGCCCGCTGCCCGGTTCCAAGCTGCCCGCCATTGCGCCCGGACGCCCCGTCGCCGAAGCGGTGCTGGTCGATCAGCACGACATCCGTCCCCGCCTTCGCCAGATGCGCCGCCGCCGACAGCCCCGTGAACCCGCCGCCGATGATCGCGACATCCGCCGTCACGCTCCCGTCGAGCGGAGCATATTCCGGCCGTTCGCCGACCGTCGCCTCGTACCAGGAGATGCCGGGGGAGATGGGGGATTGGTAGGGCATGGCGTAATCAGTCAAAATTTTCCGGCCAATCGCGTGCGCCGTGCATCACGGCCAGGATTTCCACTCCGTCGCGCAGCCTGTAGGCGACGACGTATCCGATATCCGCCAGGACAAGCTCGCGCGTGCCCTGAATCCGTCCAAGCCGCCCGATTTCCGGTGTCTGCGAAAGATGTGCGGCCCGATCCAGAATGGCGTTGACCAGCCTGAAGGCCACCGCCGGACTCCGTTCGGCGACGTAGTCTTGCATTGCATCGAGATCTGCGAGCGCAGGCAAAGTCCATCGAACTGTCTTCACGCGTCGCGATACTTGCTGCGTACACGCTCGATATCCGCTTCGGACGCGAACTCTCCACTGTCGGCTGCCTTGAGACCGACGGCGACCTTGTCGGCAAAGCGCTCCTGCCATTCGAGCGAATGGCCCTGCTCCAGCGCCTCGGCGATGATCTGCGACTCGGAAAGTCCGGTCCGTTTCGCGATCGCTGCGACGCGCCGCCTCGTATCGGATTTGATTTCGACCTCGATATTCATCGAACCGTCTTCGCCATGAAAGGAAGGGATCGTGTCATGTCGCTGCTACACATTCAACAACAGATACTCCCGCTCCCATGGGCTGATCACTTCCATGAAGGTCTCGAATTCGGCTTTCTTGATCGCCGCATAGGTCGAGATGAATTGCGTCCCGAGAATGCCTTGCAGGTCGTCGTCGCCCTCGAACAGCTCGACGGCCTCGAGCAGCCCCCGCGGCAGCTCGATCTCGTCCTCGTTGACGCTCGATCCGGTCGGCGCGTCGCATTTCGTCTCCCGCAGGATTCCGATCAGCCCGCAGGCGAGCGAGGCGGCAAGCGCCAGATAGGGGTTTGCGTCGGACGACGGGATGCGGTTTTCGACGCGCCGCGAGGCCGAATCCGAGCGCGGCACGCGAAAGGCTGTCGTGCGGTTGTCATAGCCCCAGCGCGTATTGACGGGCGCGGCCGAAGCCTGCGTCAGCCGGCGGTAGGAATTCACGTAAGGGGCGAGCATCACCAGGGCATTGGGAATGTGCCGCTGCAAGCCTCCGATGAAATTATAGAAAGTGTCGGTTTCCGACCCGTCTTCATTGGTAAAGACGTTTCTGCCCGTCTTGGCGTCGACGATCGACTGGTGGATGTGCATCGCCGAGCCCGGCTGGCCCTGGATCGGCTTGGCCATGAAGGTCGCATAGGTCTCGTGCTTCAGCGCCGCCTCGCGGATCGTGCGCTTGAACAGGAACACCTGGTCGGCGAGCTCCACCGGGTCGCCGTGGCGCAGATTGATCTCGAGCTGGCCTGCGCCTTCCTCGTGGATCAGCGTATCGATCTCCAGACCCTGCACTTCCGAAAAGTGATAGATGTCGTCGATCAGTTCGTCGAATTCGTTGACGCCGGCGATCGAATAGCCCTGTCCGCCCGCGATCGCGCGTCCGGAACGGCCGATCGGCGGCACCAGCGGATAGTCGGGGTCCGGGTTCTTGCGCACCAGGTAGAATTCGATCTCGGGCGCGACGACCGGCTTCAGTCCGTGGCGCTCATAAGCTTCGACGACGCGGCGCAGCACGTTGCGCGGCGTGAACTCCACCATCCGCCCGTCCTGATGGACGAGGTCGCAGATCACCTGCGCCGTCGGATCGCTCTCCCACGGCACGACGGACAGCGTCGAAAGATCGGGCAGGAGCTTCAGGTCGCCATCGTCTTCCGGGTAGACGAAGCCGTTGCCGTCTTCCGGGTAGCGGCCCGAAATCGTCGTCATGAACACGGCCGAGGGCAAAGCGAGCGAAGTGTTGGAGGTGAACTTCTTCGACGGCATCATCTTGCCGCGCGCCACGCCCGCCTGGTCGGGCGTGATGCACTCGATATCCTCGATCCCGCGCCATTCGAGCCAGCCGCCCGCCTCTTTCCAGTTTTTCACGCCGCGAAGATTCTGCATGAATTGGGGAGTGCGCGTCCGCGATGCCTTGGGGGCCGCGCGGTCTTGCTTTTTGGGGGCAGGCATCAATCACCAGAAGTCGTTGAAAGTGGCCGCATTATAGCCACTGGAGCGCCGTGATTGGAAGGGCGGTCAGCTTTGTGGTGCGGCCGTTGCAAGACACGCGACCAGGCGGCGGATCGCCGGTTGGAGCGATTCGGGTGTGACCGGCTTTGCCACCACGGCGTCAGGCGGGCCAAGCTCTGTTTCTTCTTCTTCGCTTAGAGGGCGGCTTGCAACGAAGAGGATGGCCGGCCGGCCCTTCAGCGCGCAGGCGCTGGTCATGAGGGCATCGAGCAGATCGTCGCATTCGCGGTTCGTCGCCCCGCCATCGAGAATCACAGTTCCAGGCAGGCGTTCGCGATATTGCGTCAAGGCGTCATTGAGGCCGGTGGAGAAGGCCTTCAATCCGCAGCGTTCCACGATCTTGGAGACGACGAGCGCGTTGATGCGGGCGGAACTGACGATCTGGACCAGAGCGCTGTTGAGCCCGCTGCCCATCAGCGCTGGCGTGAACCCTGACCGTTCGGGAGGAAGATTGCTGCCGTCAGTTTCATGCATCCGCCACCGCCCTATTCGAACCGTCCCGCTCCGGTTGCAGCCGGCCCGCCGATAGTGGTCGATTGCGGACGCATGTCAACGGGTTGCGCTTAGCATGTGTACAATTTCAGGTTACAAAATCCGCTTTGGAAAAGAATTCCTTAAATGAGAGGCGCGCGGGTCCGGCTGGACCCGCGCGCATCGGCAAGAATGATCAATTGCCCTTGGTCACGACGACCGGGATGAGCAGGTCGCCCCAGTTTCCCTCGCCGCCATGGTGGCGCGCCGAGCGCACCAGCTCGACGGAAACCCCCGCCTCGACCGCCTTCATGACCGACTGGTTGAGCCGGTGCAGATCGTTGGCCACCATACGGATGACCGCCTGCTGGTCCGCATTCATCGCCGATGATTGTTCCTCGGCCCGTTCCTTGACGCGTGTATTCGGTGTCATGTCCGTGTCTCCTGGGTGAGAAGGTCAGGGCGGCAGTTTTCTGCCGCCCGTCATTTCCTTATTCCGCTGCCGGCTTGAACTGCTCGTGCTCGGTCGATTCGTGCATGGCGGTCGTCGACGACTGGCCGCCGGTGATCGCCATCGACACGGCGTCGAAATAGCCGGTGCCGACTTCGCGCTGGTGCTTGGTCGCCGTGTAGCCGTTCGCCTCGGCCGCGAACTCGGCTTCCTGCAACTCGGAATAGGCCGCCATCTGGCGCTCCTTGTAGCCACGCGCGAGTTCGAACATGCCGTAATTGAGCTGGTGGAAGCCGGCGAGCGTGATGAACTGGAACTTGTAGCCCATGGCGCCCAATTCGCGCTGGAACTTGGCGATCGTCGCGTCGTCGAGATTCTTCTTCCAGTTGAAGGAGGGCGAGCAATTGTAGGCGAGCTTCTTGCCCGGATGCTCCTTGTGGACCGCCTCGGCGAACTTCTTCGCCTGCTCCAGGTCCGGCTTGCTGGTTTCCATCCAGATCATGTCGCAATGCGGCGCATAGGCGTTGGCGCGGGCGATGCAGGGCTCGATGCCGTTGCGCACCTGATAGAAGCCTTCGACCGTGCGGCCCTTGTCGTGGTCGACGAAGGGCTGGTCGCGTTCGTCGATGTCGGAGGTCAGGAGCTTCGCCGCGTCGGCATCCGTCCGGCAGATGATCAGCGTCGGGGTTCCCATGACGTCGGCAGCGAGGCGCGCGGCATTGAGGTTGCGGATATGCGCGGCCGTCGGGATCAGGACCTTGCCGCCGAGGTGACCACACTTCTTTTCAGAGGCGAGCTGGTCCTCGAAATGAACGCCGGCGGCGCCCGCCTCGATGAAGGCCTTCATGATCTCGAACGCGTTGAGCGGTCCGCCGAAGCCGGCTTCCGCGTCGGCGACGATCGGAGCGAACCAGGTGTCGACCGACAGCCCGTTGCCTTCCGAGGTTTCGATCTGGTCGGCGCGCTGCAGCGTCTTGTTGATGCGCTTGGCGAGCTCCGGCGCGGCATTGGCCGGATAGAGCGACTGGTCGGGATACATCGACGAGGCGGTGTTGGCGTCGGCCGCGACCTGCCAGCCGGAGAGATAGATCGCCTTCAGCCCGGCGCGGACCATCTGCATGGCCTGGTTGCCGGACAGCGCGCCCAGCGCGTTGACGAAATCTTCCTCGTGGATCAGCTTCCACAGGCGGTTGGCGCCGTTCTCGGCCAGCGTGTGCCTGATCTGGACCGATCCGCGCAGCCGCTTCACGTCTTCCGCGGTATAGGGGCGCTCGATGCCGTCGAAGCGGCCTTCCGGGGCGGACGGAACGAGGTTGTAAAAATCGGTCATGACTGTCTCCACTGTGTAAATCCTCTGCCGGACCTTTCGGCTGCGGCGCTGTTTCGGATTTACATTGCGCTGCGAAAGACAACGAGAAAATAGCGCAAAAGCTGCATTCCAATCGGGTCATGCTGTGTTGATTTTGACCAGTGGCCGATGTAAATCTGTAAAAATTGTCAACCTTCGTCGTTGTAAAGGCGCTGTCAATGGCCGACCAGAAGATCTTCGCCGGACCGCGCATCCGCCGCATCCGCAACGGCAAGGGGCTGACTCAGATGGCGATGGCCGAAGCGCTCGGCATCTCGCCGTCCTATCTCAACCTGATCGAACGCAACCAGCGCCCTCTGACGGTCCAGCTCATCCTGAAACTGGCTTCCGTCTTCAAGATCGAGCCGGACGAATTGCAGGGCGAGGGGGCCGGCGCGGTCACGGCCCTTCGCGAGGCCTTTGCCGATCCGCTTCTGGCCGGTGAACTGCCCGGCGACCAGGAACTGATCGAACTGGCCGAGGGCGCTCCCAATGCGTCGGCCGCCGTCGTCAAGCTCTACCGCGCCTATCGCGAACAGGCCGAGCGCCTGTCGGACCTGTCGGACCTGCTCGCGCGCGAGGGCAGGGCGACGATCTCCTCAGCCCGCCTGCCGATCGACGAGGTGCGTGAGGTTCTGGAGCGCCGTGCGAACCATTTCGCCAGGATCGAGGAGGAGGCGGAGGCGTTCAACAAACTGCTCGGCGCGGAGGAACTGCTGCCGGCGTTGAAGGAGTGGCTGCGCCGCGAGTACGGCATCGTCGTCAAGGTGCTGCCGGTTGCCACCATGCCGAACTGGCGCCGCCGCTACGACCGCCACTCGCAGCGCCTCTTCATCTCTGAGCGCCTGTCGCCTTTCGACCAGTTGCGCGAAGTGGCGATGGAGGCCTGCCTGATCCGCATGAACGTCGCCATCGCCGCCGAGGTGCAGGCGCTGAAACTGTCGACCGACGAGGCCCGACGCCTTGCAAGATTCGAACTCGCGCGCTACGCCGCCCACGCGCTGATGATGCCCTATCAGGCGTTCCACGCTGCGGCCCTCCGCGCCCGTTACGACATCGACGTGCTGCGCTCGCGCTTCGGCGTGTCGTTCGAGCAGGCCGCAAACCGGCTGACCATGCTCGGGCGCCCCACCATGCCGGGCGTGCCCTTCTTCATGCTGGAAATCGACCATGCCGGAAACCGGTTTCGCCGCGCCGGCGCGCAAGGGTTCCCGCAGGTTCGCTTCGGCGGCGCCTGTCCCAAGCTCGCCGTTCATGCCGCCTTCGGCCAGCCGGGGCAGATTTTCGTCGAAGCGGTCGAGATGCCCGATGGGGCGGAATTTCTGACCATTTGCCGCACGCTCGAAGGCCCGCAAGGCGCCTTCGCCGAGCGCCCGCGCCGCACGGCGATCCTCATCGGCTGCGACATCGGCTTCAGCGACGAGCTTGTCTACGCCGCGGCGCTTCCAACCCAGCCCGGCTCCGGCAAGCCGTCGCTGGCGGCCGTCCCGATCGGCCCTGCCTGTCGCCTTTGCGAGCGCACCGGCTGCCTCGCCCGCGCCGAACCCCCCATCACGCGCCCGTTGGGGTTGGATGAGATGGTGACGGGGCTAAGCGCGTTCGATTTTCAGTAGAGGGCATTGAATTATGTATCTTTATAGGATACAAGCCCCATGATTGGTTCGATCCGCGACAAACGCATCCCCGCAATCCGGGCCGGCAAGTCGGCGAAGGGATTCCCAGTTGATCTGATGGCCCGGGCGCAACGCAAGCTGGCGCAGTTGGATGCCGCATCGTCGCTGTCCGACATGAGCGTGCCGCCATCGAACAATCTGGAGCCTCTAAAGGGGAAGCGCGTCGGTCAACATTCGGTACGGATCAACGACCAGTGGCGACTGTGCTTCGTTTGGCGTGACGGGAATGCATATGACGTTGAAATCGTCGACTATCATTGAGGCTTGCGATGTCTGAGTTAAAACCCCGTCCGGTCCATCCCGGCGAAATTCTTCGGGAAGAGTTTCTCGTCGAATACGATCTGTCGGCAGGCGCGCTGGCAAATTCCTTGCACGTCCCGCGCGATCGGATCGAGAAAATCGTCCGGGAAACCCGCGCCATCACGGCAGATACGGCGGCGCGCCTTGCGAAATATTTCGGCACGACGCCGCAGTTCTGGATGAACCTGCAGGCCAATTACGATCTCGCGCTCGTCGATGAGCGCGATTTGTCCGAAGTCGAACGGCGGGTGGCATAGACCCATTTACCCCATCCGCAACACCACGTTCCCCGTCACCTTGCCGCCCTCGACCGCCTCATGTGCGGCGATGATCTCGTCGAGCCCATAAGCCGCGCCGATCTTGTGCTTCAGCGTTCCAGCTTCCAGCATTTCGTTCAATTCCCGCAGCCGCGCCGCGCGCTCCTGCGCCGTGAGTTCGTAGACCACGAAGACCTGCAACGACAGGCTGCCCCAGAGCAGCGCCGGGAACGAGACCGGCACGTCGCCGGCGATGTTCGAGCCGTAGCAGACGAACTTGCCGTGCTGCGCCAGCACGCCGCCGGGTAGAAGCGCCGCGGTCGAGGAAAAGTCCATGTCGATGATGCCGTCGACGCCCCTGCCATCGGTCAGATCCTTGACCCGCGCCGCGACGTCCTCGCTGCGATAGTCGATCACCGCGTCGCAACCCGCATTCAGCGCATGGTCCCGCCGCGCAGTCGAGACCGTCCCGATCACCCGCGCCCCGCCTGCCTTGGCCATCTGCACGGCGTAGTGGCCGACCGCAGCCGCCGCGCCCGTGACCAGCAGCGTCTTGCCCGAAATGTCGCCATGCAGCTTCACCGCATGAAGCGCGGTCAGGCCCGGAATGCCCATGCACGCGCCGGCGTCGAAGTCGATACCGTCCGGCAACTTCACGGCCTGTTCGGCCGGAAGCGCGATGAATTCGGCCGCCGTGCCGAAGGGCCGCTTCCATTGCCCGTTCCAGGTCCAGACCCGTTCGCCAACCCGCGCGGCATCGACGCCGTCTCCGACAGCCTCGATGATTCCTGCGCCGTCCGAATGCGGAATGATGCGCGGTGCGATCAACGGCCGTCCGCGCCGGCTTTTCACGTCCGACGGGTTGACGCCGGAGGCCTTCAGCCTGACGAGCACCTCGCCTGCGGCCGGCTTCGGCGTGTCCATTTCGCCGACCACCAGCACATCCCGCGCCGGGCCGTTTTTCTCGTACCAGCCAGCCTTCATCGTTCTGTCCTCCCGTTCGAATCGCTGCGCCGCAAACTCGTTGCCAGCCGCGCCAATTGCAAGAGCGCGAGCGGAGCAAACCAGATCAACGCCTCGCTCCACTCCCGTGTCAGAAGCAGCCAGTGTGCCAGTGTAAGAACCGCCGCCGGATAAGCGAGGCGCTGCACGACCTTCCAGCCGCGCCCCATCGCCCGTACCGCCCGGTCGTTGGAGATCGCCGCCATCGCGGCAAGCGCGGCGAATGCCGCCCATCCGGTCCACATCGACGCCCAGGCCATGCCGGCGAAAATGTCGGCGAAGCTGCCGATCGACAGCGAAAACACGACCATGTGGATTGTCGAATAACCGGCCGCAGCAAGCCCGATCGCCCGCCGCTGCCGCAAGAGCCAGCGCGTCCACACCGTCGCGCCGAACAGCGCCTTCAAGGGCGAAACCGCCAGCGCCAGGATCAGCAGAACCGCTGCCGCTTCTCCGGTCGGCCGGATCGGCACCCGCCATGGCGCGCCCAACGCCAGCGGCGCCAGCATGATGAGCGCGGGCAGCATCAGGAGCGAAAAGACGAGAAGGCGCGAATTCAGACCCATCGGGTGAGCTAAGTAAATGAACCGGCTGGACCACGCCAGCGGCAAGCCCCGCGCCTAGAACGAGAAACGAGCCGCGCCTTGCGCGCCGCACCGGGTCTTGTCACATGTCGCAAGCGCTTCCTTTGCCGTCACCCGGCGCGGTCTCGTCGCGCGAGGAGCGCGTCGGCCTCCTGCTCGTCTTCCTTTCCGCCCTGTTCTGGAGCTTCGGCGGCGCCATCGCGCGCTATGTCGAAGCACCCGATTCCTGGACGGTCATCTTCTGGCGCTCGATCTGGGCAGCTTCGTTCCTCATCGGCTACATGGTCTGGCGCGACGGCCTCGCCGGCACGAAGACGCTCTTTCGTCAGATGGGCCTGCCCGGCGTCGCCGTCGGCATGTGCTTCGCCACAGCCTCGACTTCCTTCGTCGTCGCGCTCTCCTACACGACAGTCGCCAACGTGCTTTTGATGCAGGCCGGCGTGCCGCTGATCGCCGCGCTCATTGCGTTCATTCTGTTTCGCGAACGCGTCTCGCTGGCGACCTGGTGCGCCATCGCCGCCGTCATCATCGGCGTCGCCATCATGGTGTCGGATTCGCTTGCCGGAAACGTCTCGCCCATCGGCGACGGGCTCGCGGTGCTGATAGCACTCGTCTTCGCCTGCGCCACCGTCATCACACGCCGCTACGCCCATGTCCGCATGACGCCGGCGACGTGCCTGGGCACGCTGATCGCGGCCGGCTTCGCCGCGACGCAAGCCTCGTCCTTCGCGGTTTCGGCGCCCGACATGGCGTTCCTCTTCGCCTTCGGCGCGCTCAATCTGGGCCTCGGCCTTGCCTTTTTCGCCACCGGCGCGCGACTGATCCCGGCTGCCTTCGCCGCTCTTCTCGGCACGTTCGAAACGCTGCTCGGCCCGGTATGGGTCTGGCTCGTCCATGCCGAAACGCCGTCGTCGCGTACCATTTTCGGCGGTGCTGTCGTCTTCGCCGCGCTTCTGGTCCACATCGCGTTGGAATTCCGCCGCCAGCGCCGGCCGGTCAAACCGGGCGTCACCGGCGTCCAGCAACCGAACTGACGGCCGCCGCGCCCCATTGACTCCCGCCGGGGCGGCGGGCAGGCTGTCAAATGTGTCAACAATCAGACAGGTTTATCTTGCAACCCACGGCAACGGGCATCCTCGAAACGTATCCTGAAACATCTGCGGACCATCCGGCACCCCCGCCCGAGCGGGAGACGTCAGCGTCCAGATTCGTATCCGCGGATCACGAGCGCGAATACCGCGCCTTCATCGAGGAACATCCCGATATCGAAGCCGTCGAGTTCCTGCTGGTCGACCCCAACGGCGTCATGCGCGGCAAATGGGCGCCGGGCGACGCGTTGAAGAAGGCCTTCGAGGAAGGCGTCAATTTCCCGATGTCGCTGCATGGCCTCGACGTCTGGGGCCGCGAGGTGGTCGAGACGGGCCTGCACATCGAGACCGGCGACCAGGACGGCTATTGCCGGGCGACGCGCGGAACGCTGTCCATCGTGCCCTGGGCCAAGCGCAAGACGGCGCAGGTGCTGCTTCAGACCTTCACGCCCGAGGGCGAGCCCTATTTGGCCGATCCGCGTCAGGTGCTGAAGAAGAAGATCGCGGAGGTGAACGCGAAGGGTTTCTTCCCCGTCGTCGCCTTCGAGCTCGAATTCTACCTGCTCGATCCGCAAACCGAATGGACCGACGGAATGCCCGGCCCGGTCGGCGCCACCGCCGGTCCCGACCGGCTGCGCATGTACGGGCTCGACGATCTGGCCGAACATGCCGACCTCTTCGACATGATCCGCGACGCGGCCGACGCGCAAGACCTGCCGATCGACACGATCATCAAGGAGGCCGCGCCCGGCCAGTTCGAGGTCAATTTGAAGCACCGCGCCGATCCGCTCAAGGCGGCGGACGACGTCATCATGCTGCGCCGCATCGTGCTGGGCTGCGCTCGCGCGCATGGGCTGACGGCAACCTTCATGGCCAAGCCCTTCCTCGAATTCGCCGGCAACGGAATGCACGTCCACGCCTCGATGCTGGACGCGTCCGGCTCGAACGTCTTCGGCGGGCCGGGCGGACGAAAAATACTGGAGTCGGCGGTCGCCGGCCTTCTCACCACCATGCCGGAATCGCTGTTGATCTACATCAATACGTGGAACGGCTTTCGCCGCATCACGCCCGGCTCCTATGCGCCGACCCGCGCCGTGTGGGGCGAGAACAACCGCTCGGTCGCGCTGCGCATCCCGGTCTCGAACGACAGCAATCGCCGCGTCGAGCATCGCATCGCGGGCGCCGACGCCAATCCCTATCTCGTCCTCGCCGCCATCATCCAGGGCATGGTGGAGGGCATCGAGGCCGAGGCCGTGCCGCCCCCGCCGGTCGATGGCAATGCCTATGACGAGGACGGGCTGATGCTGCCCGACGACATGGACGACGCGCTGCAACTGATGGCCAGGAGCAAGTTCGCCGACCGCGCGCTCGGGCCGTTCCTCGCCAAGGTCTACCGCGATTTGAAGCGGGCCGAGATCGTTGCCTTCTGGGCCGAGATCACCCCTTTGGAGCGTACCACCTATCTGTGATCCCATTGCCGCTTGCCGCACTGCAAGAACGGCAATAGGTTTTGTTTATCAGGGCGTTCCGTCGCCCCAAGAAACCGACAGAGGAGAAGTCGAATGAAGTCGTGCAACACGCTGCTCGCAGCCGCCACATCGGTGCTCGCCATCGCTCTCGCGGGCGCGGCCGCGGCGCAGGATCGCGTCGTCAACGTCTACAACTGGTCCGACTATATCGACGATGAGTCGATCGCCGAGTTCACCGAGAAGACCGGCATCCGTGTCGTCTATGACGTGTTCGATTCCAACGAAATTCTCGAGACGCGGCTTCTGGCCGGCGGCTCGGGCTATGACGTGGTGGTGCCGACGGGTCTCTTCCTGTCGCGCCAGATCGAAGCCGGCGTCTTCCAGGAACTCGACAAGTCCAAGCTGCCCAATATCGAGAACATGTGGGATTTCGTCGAGGCGCAGACCGAGAAGTACGATCCGGACAACGCCTATTCGATCAACTACATGTGGGGAACGGTCGGCATCGGCTACAATCCGGCCATGGTCGAGGAGCGGCTGGGCACGTCTGAGATCACGAGCTGGGATGTCGCCTTCGATCCGGAAAACCTCGCCAAGCTCGCAGATTGCGGCGTCTATTTCCTCGACAGCCCGACCGACATCCTGCCGACCGTCCTGCTCTGGCTCGGCAAGGACCCGAATTCGACCGAACCGGCCGATCTGGAAGCCGCCGAGGAGGTGATGCTTGCGGTGCGCCCGCACATCCGCCGCTTCCATTCGTCCGAATACATCAACGCGCTCGCCAATGGCGACATCTGCTTCGCCGTCGGCTGGTCGGGCGACGTCTTCCAGGCGGCCGACCGCGCCGCCGAGGCGGATAATGGTGTCGAGGTTGCCTATTCCGTGCCGGAGGAAGGCGCACAGCTCTGGTTCGATCAGATGGCGATCCCGGCCGACGCGCAGAATGTCGAGGAAGCGCATGAGTTCCTGAACTTCATCATGGAGCCGGAGGTCATCGCGCGGGCGACCAACTACGTTTATTTCGCCAATGGCAACAAGGCGGCGGAAGAGTTCATCGAGCCTGAAATCCTCGAGGACAACGCGATCTATCCGAACGACGCGACGCTGGAAAAGATGTTCACGGTCATGCCTTACGAGCCGCGTTTCCAGCGCCTCGTGACGCGGAGCTGGACCCGCATCGTCACCGGCCAGTAAACATGATCTTCGAGGCCCGGTTCATCCGGGCCTCTTCATTCCAGACCGACCCCGAGGGCCCTGAATGAAATCGCTCGGAAGCATTCGCCGCAGCTTTGCGCCCTGGGCCGATCCGGATGCGAAACCGTTCATCGCCTTCGAGAACGTCACCAAGCGGTTCGGCGATTTCACCGCCGTCGACAATCTGTCGCTCGATGTCTACGAGCGTGAGTTCTTCGCCCTGCTCGGCGCGTCGGGCTGCGGCAAGTCAACGCTTTTGCGGATGCTGGCCGGCTTCGAGGAGCCGAGTTCCGGCCGTATCCTGCTCGACGGGCAGGATCTTGCCGGCATCCCGCCCTATCGCCGCCCCGTCAACATGATGTTCCAGTCCTATGCGCTTTTCCCGCACATGACGGTGGAGAAGAACATCGCCTTCGGCCTGAAGCAGGACGGAATGCCGAAGGCCGAGATCGAAAAGCGCGTCGCCGACATGCTGAAGCTGGTGAAACTGGAAGAGTTCGCCAGGCGCAAGCCGCACCAGCTCTCGGGCGGCCAGCGCCAGCGCGTGGCGCTGGCGCGCTCCGTCGCCAAGCGCCCGAAGGTGCTCCTGCTGGACGAGCCGCTCGGCGCGCTCGACAAGAAGCTGCGCGAGGAAACCCAGTTCGAGCTGATGGATTTGCAGCAGCAACTCGGCCTCACCTTCATGGTCGTCACCCACGATCAGGAGGAGGCGATGACGATGGCCGACCGCATCGCCATCATGGACAAGGGCGAGGTGATGCAGGTCGCCACGCCTGCCGAGGTCTACGAAGCGCCGACCTCGCGCTTTGTCGCCGATTTCGTCGGTTCCGTGAACATCTTCGAAGGGCGGGTCGCCGGCCGCGAGGACGGCCGCATCGAGATCGCGACGGCGAACGGCGTCACCATCCGCGCCGACGATTCCAGTCCGGCGGGCGAGGGGACCGTCTGGTACGCCGTGCGCCCCGAAAAGATCCGCATCTCCTCGCAAAAGCCGGAAAACCCCGCGCTCAACGCGATCGAGGGCGAAATCTGGGACATCGGCTATCTCGGCGACATGACGGTCTACAACGTCAAGCTCGCGAACGGCCAGGTCGTGCGTTCCAGCGAACTCAACAGTCAGCGCACCACGCAGGACCCGCTCACCTGGAACGACCGCGCCTGGCTGACCTTCCCGGCCGACGCCGGCGTCGTTCTGACGCGGTAAGGCAATGATGATCGTCGCACTCCGTCCCACCCCCCTCTGCCCTGCCGGGCATCTCCCCCTCAAGGGGGGAGATCACGCACCCCATTTTCCGCGCCAGGATGGCAGCCGGCTGAGCAGGTCGACGACGAGACTGATCTCCCCCCTTGAGGGGGAGATGCCCGGCAGGGCAGAGGGGGGTGGGACGGAGCACTACGTTTCCGAGTTGGATTGCGGCCTCTCCTCCGAGGCGCACCCATGAACCGCTTCGCCGCCGCCATCGCCTCCCGCATCACGATCATCGTCCCCTATCTGTGGCTGCTGGTCTTCTTCCTCGTCCCGTTCCTGATCGTCTTCAAGATCTCGCTGTCCTTCACGGCGATCTCGATGCCGCCCTACACCCCGACCTTCGACCTCTCCGAAGGCTGGACATCCTTCACCGAAGCCTTCTCCGAACTTTCCTTCGAAAACTACCTCTGGCTCTGGGACGACGCGCTCTACATCAACGCCTATCTGACCAGCGTCTGGATCGCCGCCGTCTCGACTTTCCTGGCGCTCCTGATCGGCTATCCGCTCGCCTACGCCATGGCGCGCGCGCCCGACAGCCTGCGCCCACTGCTCCTGATGCTGGTCATTTTGCCGTTCTGGACCTCGTTCCTGATCCGCGTCTATGCCTGGATCGGCATCCTGAAGCCCGAAGGCCTGCTCAACCAGTTCCTGCTCTGGCTGGGCGTCATCGACGCGCCGCTTGTCATCACCGGCACCTATGCCGCGATCTATATCGGCATCGTCTATTCCTACCTGCCCTTCATGGTCCTGCCGCTCTACGCGACGCTTGAAAAGATGGACTTCTCGCTGATCGAGGCCGCGCAGGACCTCGGATCGACGCCGGCCGGCGCCTTCTGGAAGATCACCGTGCCGCTGTCCGTGCCGGGCATCGTCGCCGGCTGTATGCTGGTCTTCATCCCTGCGGTCGGCGAGTTCGTCATCCCCGATCTGCTCGGCGGTTCACAGACCTTGATGATCGGCAAGACCTTGTGGAACGAGTTCTTCGCCAATCGCGACTGGCCGGTCGCCTCCGCCGTGGCGATCGTGCTCCTGCTCGTCCTCGTCGTGCCGATCATGTTTTTCCAGCAGGCGCAGGCAAAGGCCCAGGAGCGCGACCGATGAACCGCCTCTCGCGCTTCAACATCGTCTCGCTGGTGCTCGGATTCGCCTTCCTGTACATCCCGATCCTGCTTCTGGTGATCTACTCCTTCAACGCGTCCCGCCTCGTCACGGTCTGGGGCGGGTTCTCGACGCGATGGTACGTCTCGCTTTTCTCGAACCAGCAATTGCTCGACGCCGCCTGGGTCACCTTCCGCGTCGCCTTCCTGTCCGCGTCCGCCGCGACGATCCTCGGCACGCTCGCCGCCATCGTACTCACGCGCTACACGCGTTTTCACGGTCGCATCCTCTTCACCGGCATGGTCTTCGCGCCGCTGGTGATGCCCGAAGTCATCACCGGCCTGTCGCTGCTCCTGCTCTTCGTCGCCATCGGGCTGGAGCGCGGCTTCATGACCATCACGCTCGCGCACATCACCTTTTCGATGTGCTTCGTCGCGGTTGTCGTGCAATCGCGGCTACTCTCTTTCGACCGCTCGCTGGAGGAGGCGGCGCAGGATCTGGGCGCAACGCCCACGCGCACCTTCTTCTCCGTCACGCTGCCGGTCATCCTGCCCGCGATCGTCGCCGGCTGGATGCTCGCCTTCACCCTGTCGCTCGACGATCTGGTCATCGCCAGCTTCACCTCCGGCCCCGGCGCGACGACGCTGCCGATGCGCATCTACAGCCAGGTCCGGCTCGGCGTGACGCCGGAAATCAATGCCGTCTCGACGCTGCTGATCGGCGTGGTCGGTGTCGGCGTCATCATCGCCTCGATGGTCAACAAGCGCCGCGACGTACAGCGTCGCCGCGACGAACAGGCCGCCGCTCAAGGCTGAGTGTCGGCCCCGGTGTCCTCGGCCGGCCCGTCCGCCTCGTCATCGACCATCGGCGAGATGAACGGCTCGTCCCAGCCGCCGCCGACGAAGAATTTCACCGGCTCGCCCGTCACCTGGTCCTGTCCGTCGACGGACGCGATCTCGCCCGAGAGCGCGAGCGCCCGGCCGGCGAGCGGCACGATCCCGTTGAGCGCGGCGCGCCGTCCCTCCAACTGGATCGTCCCCGTGTCGATCCGCGCGAGGCCCCTGCCGACGGCCGCGCTGAATTGCAGCGCGCGGATCGGCATCGCCCCCTCGGCCACCTCCGACAGCGCAAACAGCCGGCCTTCCGTCGCGCGCGCGAGAAAGGCGCTGATGTCGATGCCGACGATGTCGCCCGGTCCGAAATTGGCCGTGAGCGTTCCTTCCGATGTCGAGATGACCGTGTTCCAGTCATTGCCTTTTCCGCGCAGGATGGCGGAGAGGCTACCGCGCGTTTGCGGCACGAAGCGCTTGGCGCCGGCCTGAAGCGTCATCGCGCCGACATCGATCTCGCTTGCAAGAAACCGCAACTCGACCTCATTGGCCCTTCCCGCCGGCTCGATGCGGATTCCCGCCTGGATCGTGCCGCCGAAGGCGGAGGCGTCCGAAATGTCGAAGGCGGCGATTCCGTCCTGGAGTTGCGCGGTCGCGGCCAGCCCCGCGAGTGCGAAATCGCCGAGTTGCGCCTGGCGGGCCGACAGTCGCAAATCGAGATTGAGCTGCCGTGCGGCGGTCTCGTAGATCAGGTCTGCGGCCTCGTCCACCTTGTCGACCTGGGGCGTGAAAGCGGCGAGAAAGGTGCCCAGGTTCAACTGGTCGAAAGCGATCGAGCCGGCGACCATCGGCGCCGCTCCATCGGTCGAAAGTTCCAGAACGCCGGTGCCGGGGCTTCCTGCAAGGTCGAGCGTCGCCTCCTCGATCTGCAACCGTTCCGCGCTGCCGGTGATCCGGCCCGAGAGCTTCGCCGCGCCGATGGTCTGGCCGGCGGCGATGTCGGTGCGCGACCATTCGAGCGCGCGGCGCAGCGATGGCGTCTCGAAGCTCGCCTGTCCGTCGAAGAAGGAATTGACCGAAAGGTTCGCCGCACCGTCGAAGCGCAGCTTGGCGGGCGCGGCGTCGAGCGAAAGGCGCATCGGCGAGGTTCCGCCGGCCAGAAGCAGCAGCGGCTGCGTGCTCGACGCCTCGACGCGGATCGCCTCGCTGCGCCACACGCCGTCTGCCGTCAGCGTCGCCGGCCGGTCCAGCGCCGGCCAGCCGATCTGTCCGGTCAGGCCGGACAGGATCACCTGGTCCTCGCCCTCTTCGACCACCGCGATGCGCCCGTCATTGAAGGTCACCTGCCCGAACGCATCGCTCGGCAGGCCGGACAGGTCGGGCTCCAAGGCATTGGCGCCGACGACCTGGCTGGCCGTGTCGATCGCGCGGCTCATCCGCCCGCCGCCGGGCAGGGGCGGCAGGTCGAAGACCGGCGTCGCCTTCGTCAGCCGCAGCAGCGGATGTTCGAGCGCGAGTTTCGAAAAGACCACGTCGCCGCGCAGCGCGGCCAGTGCCGACAGGTCGATGTCGACGCGCTCTGCCTCCAGAACCGGGCGGCTGTCATGTGCGCCCCATTCGTAGAGCGCGACATTGGAAAGATGGGCGGAAAAGGTCGGCCACACATCGATGCGCGGCGCCTGGCTGAGTTGAACGCGATAGCCGCTCCAGGCAGAAAGCTCATAAGCGATCCGATCGCGCACGAGTTGCGTCGAGGCGACCCAGGGCAGCGCGAGAACCAGCCCGACGCCCGCGACGATGAGGGCGGAGAGCCCGATGATCGTTCGTCTGACGACCTGTCCCTGCATTCAACCTCGCCGACTGGCAGACAACGCACAAGTCCGCATTGCCGCGGAGCCTATTCGATGCCCATGCCATTTCAAGCATTTGTGGCCCTGGAAAGACCGTTGCCAACGTATTTCTACGATGCCGCGCGCGGCTTGTCAGCCAAGCCCGCTGTGTGCTTCAAGAGCGCGACCATTTCTGGGAGGACCCGCATGACCGACGCCGCGCCGCTCTGGACCCCGAAACCGCAGGCCGTCGAGGCGGCCCCGATCACCGCCTTCGCGCGCGAAGCGTCCGCGGTAGCGGGCCGTGAACTCGGCGACTATGACGCGCTCCACGCCTGGTCGATCGAGGACCGCGCGGCGTTCTGGAACCTCGTCTGGGATTTCTGCGGCGTCAAGGGCGAGAAGGGTGCGCGGGTGCTGGAGGACGGCGACAGGATGCCCGGCGCCCGCTTTTTTCCCGATGCGAAGCTGAACTTCGCCGAGAACCTTTTGTCGAAGCGCGGTTCGGACGACGCGCTCGTCTTTCGCGGCGAGGACAAGGTGGCGCGCCGCATGTCGTGGGATGAGTTGCACGCGTTGGTCTCGCAACTCCAGCAGCTCTTTCGCGCCCATGGCGTGGGTGAGGGCGATCGCGTCGCGGCGATGATGCCGAACATGCCCGAAACCATCGCGGCCATGCTCGCAACCGCCTCCATAGGCGCCATCTGGTCGTCCTGCTCGCCCGATTTCGGCGAACAGGGCGTGCTCGACCGGTTCGGCCAGATCGAGCCCAAGCTCTTCATCACCGTCGATGGCTATCACTACAACGGCAAGGCGCTCGACGTGTCGGACAAGGTCGCCGCCGTCGTCGCGAAGCTGCCGGGCGTCGCCCGCGCCTTCATCGTCGACTATCTCGGCAATGCGCAGGCAGCCGCCGCGAAGATCGACCGCGCCGAGGCGCTGTCGGATGCGATTTCCGGCATCGCGCCGAAGGAGGTCGAGTTCACCCGGCTGCCCTTCGCCCATCCGCTCTACATCCTGTTTTCGTCGGGCACGACGGGCATTCCCAAATGCATCGTCCATTCGGCCGGGGGCACGCTTCTCCAGCACGTCAAGGAACAGCGCCTTCATGCGGGAATAGGCGAAAGCGACCGCTTCTTCTACTTCACCACCTGCGGCTGGATGATGTGGAACTGGCTCGTCTCGGGCCTCGCCTGCGGCGCCACGCTGCTGCTCTATGACGGCTCGCCCTTCTACCCCGACGGCAACGTCGTCTTCGACTTCGCGCAGGACGAGAAGATGACCTTCTTCGGCACGTCGGCGAAGTTCATCGACGCGGTCAAGAAGGCCGGCCTCGAACCGAAGGCGACGCACGACCTTGCCTCCGTGCGCACCATCGCCTCGACCGGCTCGCCGCTCGCGCCCGAGAGCTTCCGCTTCGTCTATGAGAGCGTGAAGGAAGACGTCCACCTCGCCTCGATTTCCGGCGGCACGGACATCGTCTCCTGCTTCGTCCTCGGCGTGCCGACGAAACCCGTCTGGATCGGCGAGATCCAGGGGCCGGGCCTCGGCATGGCCGTCGACGTCTGGGACGATGACGGCAGGCCCATTGCCGGCGAGAAGGGCGAACTCGTCTGCACGAAGCCGTTCCCGGCCATGCCGATCATGTTCTGGAACGACCCCGAAGGCGCGAAATACAAATCCGCCTATTTCGAGCGCTTCGACAATGTCTGGTGCCACGGCGATTTCGCCGAATGGACGCCGCATGGCGGCATCGTCATCCACGGCCGGTCGGACGCGACGCTCAATCCCGGCGGCGTGCGCATCGGCACGGCCGAAATCTACAACCAGGTCGAGCAGTTGTCCGAGATCGCGGAAGCCATCTGCATCGGCCAGACCTGGGACGACGATGTCCGCGTCGTGCTCTTCGTGCGTCTGGCGCAAGGCGTGAGCCTTGACGAGGCTTTGGAAAAGAAAATCCGCACGACGATACGCACCGGCGCCAGCCCCCGCCACGTCCCGGCCCGCATCGTCGAGGTCGCCGACATCCCGCGCACCAAGTCCGGCAAGATCACCGAACTCGCCGTGCGCGATATCGTCCATGGCCGCGCGGTCAAGAACCAGGAAGCCCTCGCCAATCCCGAGGCGCTGGAGCTTTACCGCGACTTGGCCGCGCTGCGCTCCTGATCTTGGTTAACCAATCCTTGCGGCAAAATTTACCGCATCTGCAACGTGCCTAGCATTCGGTAAAAATATCTTCACCGCGGCAAGGTTTCGTTAAGGGTTGCCGCGCCATTGTGGGGGCAACTTGAGACAAAAGACGCGCCCGACCGGCTACGCGGCTCCGCTTCAAGTCCCTGTGTGACAAAAATTCCGTAGCGCCCCTTACCGGGGCGCTTTTTTTGTCTGCAAGGCTGGGGGTCTCTCTTCACAAGAATCCACCCACCACTCTCACATCATCGCTTCCCGATCCCGCGCCAGCGCGCGCGACAAAAGCACCACCGGGATCAGCGACGTCACGATGATCAACAGCGCCGCCACCGCTCCATCCTCCGGCCGCCCGCGCGAGGCGCTTTCATAGACATGCGTCGCCAGCGTGTTGAAGCCGAACGGGCGCAGCAGGATCGTCGCCGACAATTCCTTGATCGTGTCGACGAAGACCAGCACCGCCGCCGTCAGGATGGCGGGGCCGAGCAGCGGCAGGATCACCGCCCGCGCGCTCTGGCCGGGCGTGCGCCCGAGGCTGCGCGCCGCCTCGTCGATATTGGGCGGCAGTTTTTCGAGGCCCGAGCGGATCGAGCCTTCGGCGAGCGCGAGAAACCGGATCGAGCAGACGAGCACGACCGCGGCCGCCGAACCGGTCAGGAGCAGTCCCGTCGACACGCCGAACGTCTCGCGCATGACGGCGTCGAGCGCATTGTCGAAGCGGGCGAGCGCGAAGAGCAGTCCGAGCCCCATCACCGTTCCGGGCAGCGCATAGCCGACCATCGCGAAGCGCGTCAGCCCGGTCACCAGATGCGAGCGTGCCAGTCGCGCCGCCTGGATCAGCACCAGCGCGATCATGATGGTGACGACCGCCGTCGCGGTCGCCGTCACGATGGAGTTGGTCAGCGCGCCAAAAAGAGCCGGGTCGGCGAATTGCTGCATTCGGCGCGAGGCATAATCGGCAAAGACGTAAAGCGGAATGCCGAAACCGGCGATGACGGGCAGGCCGGCGGCAAGCGTCGCCAGGGCGCCCTTGACGCCGCCGAGAGCGACGCGCGGCGGCTTGGCCTTCATCTGCGTCGCGCGCATCGCATGGTAGCGCTGGCGCCGCCGCGCCCATTGCTCGGCCATCAAAAGCGCGAAGACGATGACCAGCATGATCATCGCGATCTGCGCCGCGCCTTCCAGGCTCCCCCGGTTCAGCCAAGTCGAGAACACCGACAGTGTCAGCGTGCGCACGCCCAGATATTCCGACGCGCCGATGTCGTTCAGCGTCTCCATCAGGACCAGCGCGACACCCGCCGCGATCGCCGGCCGCGAGATCGGCAGCAGGATCTTGCGAAACACCTTGCCCGGCCGCGCGCCGAGCGTGCGCGCCACGTCGGCGATGTTGCGCCCCTGCATGATGAAGACGACGCGCGTCGTCAGATACACATAGGGAAAGAGCACGGCCGACAGCACGATCGCCGCGCCCGTCGTCGAGCGGATGTCGGGAAACCAGTAGTCGCGCGAGGTCTGGAAACCGAAAACGTCGCGGATGGCGGTCTGGACCGGCCCGGTGAAATGGAAGAACTCGCCGAACGCATAGGCCGCCAGATAGGGCGGCACGGCAAGCGGCAGGACGAGCGCCCAGGCCAGCATCCGTCGCAAAGGAAAATCATAGGCGACGACGAGCCAGGCGGTCGTCACGCCGATCGTGGCGGTGCCGAATGCGACCAGCGCCATCAGCCACAGCGTTGTCGTCGCTGCGCGCGGCAGCACGAAATTGACCAGATGCGGCCAGTCCTCGCCGCTGCCCGAAAGCGCGATGCCGGCAAGCGTCAGGACCGGCAGGAGAACGATCGCCGCCACGACCGCGCTCAAGGCCAGCGCCGCGGGATGCCGCTGCCGCCGCGCGCGTGGCGCGGGCGGCGATATGGCGGCGGTCCTGTCGATCAGAAGCTGGTCGGTCACGAAGCGCTCATCGGGAAAACGGCGAAGGCCGGTCCGCTGCCGGACCGGCCTTCGCGCTCAAGGTGTGTTGCGATTCAGCACGACGGCGCCGAATATCGTTACGGCCTTAGCTGCTCGGACCATCGTCGAGCCCGACGCGATCGACCATCTCGGAGGCCGCGCGGCGGTTCTTGGCGATTTCCGTCAAGGGCAGCGTGTCGGCATTGAGCTCGCCGAACGACTGCACGTCCGCGCTCGCCTCGACGCCTTCCTTGACCGGATATTCATAGACCTGCGCCGCATAGATTTCCTGCGCCGCGTCGGAGGCGAGGAAGCGCATCAGTTCGAGCGCCTCGTCCTTGTTCGGCGCGTTCTTGGCGAGCGCCATGCCGGATATGTTGACGTGGGTCCCGGAATCCTCGTCGATGGTCGGGAAGATCACCTTGATGGCGTCCGCCCATTCCTTCTGTTCCGGCTCTTCCTCATTGTTCATCATGAGGCCGACATAGTAGGTGTTGCCGAGTGCCAGGTCGCATTCGCCGGCCATGATGTTCTGGGCCTGGCCGCGATCATTGCCGTCGGGCGCGCGGGCGAGGTTCTCCTTGAAGCCCTTCATCCACTCTTCGGTCTCCGCCTCGCCCCAATTGGCGATCAGCGAGGCGAACAGCGCGATGTTGTAGTCGTGCTGGCCGGAGCGGATGCAGATCTTGCCCTCCCATTTGGGGTCGGCAAGGTCGGCATAGGACATCGCGTCCTCGGTGACGCGCTCTTCGGACGCCCAGATCACCCGTCCGCGGCGGGTGACGCCGAACCAGTGGCCTTCCGCGTCGCGATATTCCGCGGGAATGTTGGCGTCGATCGTCTCGTCTTGCAGCGCCTGCGTGACGCCCTTGTCCTTGGCGGCCTGCAAGCGGGCGATGTCGACCGTCAGGATGACGTCGGCCGGCGAGTTGGTTCCCTCGGCGGCGATGCGGTCTTCGAGGCCCTTGTCGAGGAACAGCACCTCGGTCGCAATGCCGGTCTCTTCGGTGAAGGCGTCGAGCACCGGCTTGATCAGGTCGGGCTGGCGATAGGAATAGATATTGACGGTTTCCTGCGCGAGCGCGAGCGGCGCTGCAAGCATGGTTCCGGCAAGTGCGGCGGCTGCGAAGGCCGCCTTACGTGGCAGCATCGACTGGAAATTCATTTGAGTGGTCCTCCGAATAAAGGATTGCCTGGGGCGCACGCTCTCCAAACGCGTCCCAGTGGCCAGTCTTTGTTAAATCGGAGCGGGCTAGTCAAGTTATTTCGCGAAGGCGATCAATAGGTTGGAACAGTTCTAAACTGAGAATCTAGTCCGCCAGCACCCGCGTCGGCGGAAAATCGATCTCGACCAGCGTGCCTTCTCCGGGTTTGGAACTGATCGCAAAGCGCGCCCGGTTGGCCTCCACCATCGCCTTGGTCAGCGGCAGGCCGAGCCCGGTTCCCTCGCGATGGCTGCGCTTCAGCGCGTTGATCCGCTTGAACGGCTTCAGCGCCTGGTCGATCTCCGAATCCGTCATGCCGATGCCGGTATCGCGCACCCGGATGGCGATGCCGCCATCTGGTTCGAGCGCGGTCGACAGGATCACCTGTCCGCCGGCCGGCGTGTAGCGCACGGCGTTAGACAAGAGGTTGAGGGCGATCTGCTTGATCGAGCGCAGATCGGCGATCGCGTCCGGCAGACGCGAGGCAAAGGAGGAGCGGATGATGACGCGCTCGCGGTTCGCCTGTGGCTGCATCATCGCGACCGCTTCGCCCAGCACCTCGTTCAGCGATACCGCCTCGTAGTTCATCTCCTGCTCGCCCGCCTCGATCTTGGAGATGTCGAGAAGGTCGTTGACGAGGTCGAGGACGTGATTCCCCGATCGGCTGATGTCGCGCAGGTAATCGCGGTAGCGTTCGGTGCCGATCGGGCCGAAGCTCTCATTGATGATGAGTTCGGAAAAGCCGATGATCGCGTTCAGCGGCGTGCGGATCTCGTGGCTGATGCGAGCGAGGAATTCGCTTTTCTGCGAGGAGGCGCGCTCGGCCTCGGCGCGCGCTTGCGTCAGTTCCTCCTCGGCGCGCTTCCAATGGGTGATGTCGCGCAGCACCGCGCAAAAGCCGCCATCCTGCGGCAGCCGGCCGATGGTCATGAAGAGAGGGATGAACCCGCCTTCCGCCTCGCGGCCGATTACCTCGCGCCCGTCATTCATGACCGAGGCGACGCCGTTGCGCGCGATCCGCTCGACATAGTCCTGTGCGGTGCGCTGGCTTTCGATGGCGAACAGTTCGCGGAACGGCCGGCCCTCGATCGCCTCCGAATTGAAGCCGAACAGCGCTTCGGCCGGCTGCGAGATCGAGCGCACGGCAAAGCCGTTGTCGATCAGGATCACGCCGTCCGTCGCCGTATCGATGATGGTCTGGAACTCGGCGAGACGCGCGCGCAGTTCCGCACCCCCGTCTTCGGCTTCTGGCAGAGGCGCCGGCTCGGCCTGTAGCTGCGGCAGAAGCGTTAGCATCAGCGCCTTGCCGCCATGCCAGGGGATCGAATGCAGATGCGCCCGCACCGGCAGTTCCGCGCCGTCGGCGCGTTTCATCGTCAGGATGCCTTTTTCCGTTTCGGCGCGATCCTCGAACAGCGCGTCGAGCCCGCCGGTCTGGGAAAACGCGTCGAGCGAGCCAAAACCGGTCAGGTCGAAAAAGGCGTGATTGGCAAGATGCAGCGTCTCGCCCGAATGGATCAGCGTCGCCACCGGCAGATGGTCGATGAGCCGGTCCTCGACGCTGTCATCCGTACGCGCGGGCGATCCGAAATCGGCGCTGGCGCGCGGCGCAAAGGCGGAAGGCAGGAAGTGGATGCTGGCCGGCGCCGGGTGCGCGTCTTTTGCCTCCGCCGCAATTTCGGTCGGCTCGTCTTCCGGCTCGGCCGGCTTTGCATCGGCCAGCCGCACGACATTGTCGGACATGTCTGTTTCCGCTTCGGACGTGTCGGGTGCCGCAAAACGCGCGCGCTCCTGCGCCTGCCTTTCCGTCTCCGCGGCATCCCCGGTTTCCCGCTCCGCTAACGGTGCCGCCGCCTGGTCGCCGATGTCCTTCTTCAGCTTGGTGCCGATTTCCTGAAAGGTCCTGTGGTCGCCCGACGACAGAACCTTGCCGCCTGTTTGCGCCCGCAAATCGTCGAGCCGCACGACCTTGTCGCCGGCGCGCCGGCCGAATTCCTGCATGTCGGCGAGCACCGGTGCCTCGCCCCGGAAAGGGTCCGCCGGGTCGATGACGGGTTCGGGTGCATTGGCGCTCGCAAGCGCCAGCCCGAGCCGTTCGGGGTCGGCGACCGCATCGGCCATCCGCGCGACGCCGAAGCCGCGGAAACCCTCGAACATGCGCTCGCGGTCATAGACGGGCAGGGCCGCCAGATCGACCGGAACTTTCAGCGCATGGCCCTCGACCGGCCAGAACACCGTGCGTCCCGACCATGTGTCGCGGCGATCGAGAAGGGCGCTGATCTCCTCGTCGAGATCGAACCCGAAGACCGTCGCCACGTCGCGAAAGGAGCGTCCGATGACGTCGGCCGCATTCGCCCCCACCGCGGCGATGAATTCGGGCGAGACCTGCGCGAACCGGCCGCTCGCATCGGTGCGCCAGACGAACCGGACCGGCTGCGTCGGCAGGGCGCGGGGCGCGCTCGCAGGCTCGGCGGACGGGCCCGGGTATTCGACCGGGGGAGGGGCCGCATCGCTCTCGTCGATGGCAATTGCGACTTCCTCCATCGCGAGCTCTTCCGGCTGCCTTTCAGGCGCATCGCCGGTCGATTGCTCGGGCACGGGCTCGGGCGCTGCCGGTAGATCGTCCTCGTCGGCCTCGACCTCGTTCGAGGTCAGGAGAAGGTGAAGCGCCGGGTCGTCGGTCAGCCGTGCGAAGCCGACCGGCAGCGTTCCCCCTTCGACCGAAACGCGCTTCTTCACCAGCCGGTCATGCTCGCGCGAAACATCCTGCACCAGCGTCCAGAGCGCCGTGCGCCCGAGGCCCAGCCGCTCGAAATCGTCCGTGACGGCGGCTACGGCGCCGTCCGGTCCGACGAGCGCGGCGGCGTAGCCCGCTTCGGCGATGCCCGAGATCGCAGCCTGCATCCGCGCCGCGCCGCGCTGGCTCGACGGGATGGCGAGCAGGATCGCGAGATCGCCGCGCGGCAGCCGGATCTGCGCCGCCTGAAAGGTCGTCATGCGGCTGGCCATGCCTTGCGCGAGACGCAGCGAAACCGCGCGCGCCGCACCGATCCGCGGATAGCCGGACAGCGAAGCGATCTGCCGTCTGGCTTGAACCGAAAGCCCGGCCGGACTGTCCATCGCGCTTTCGATGTCGCCATGGCCGAACAGCGCCGCGCCGGGTCCGTTCGCCCAGATCACCGTATCGAGGTCGGCCGACAGAAGCACGAGCGCGTCGCCGCGCCCGAACCGGTCGCGCACGCCGCCGAGGATGGCGATGTCGATGAAGGAATAGGTCGCGGCCGTCATCGGTGTCCTGTGCTCGCGGGGCTTGGCGCCCCGGTTCGTGTTCGCGCGGGATTCGTCCCGCTTAACCCTTCGTTAATAAAAGCGGATCGCGTCTTCGTCCACAATCCGCGCGCGCCGAAGCACGTTCGATTGGCGACGTGGTTAATCCGCGGGCAGTTTTCTGCCGCAATGCACGCGCTTGATATTGCATTGCACAAAAAATGACTGTATGGAAATCGGGACGATCAAGCGGCCGCGACGCGACGGACCATGGCCGCGCCAACCTGAAAAAAAGGACAATGGCATGACCAAGACTGCCGCGAAGACCGAAGAGGCGATGGACGCCGCTGCATTCGACGCCTCGAAGGCGACCGACCAGTTCCGCGCCTTCGCCGAGAACGGCATGGAGCAATCCAAGCAGGCTTACGACAAGCTGCGCTCGAACGCCGAATACGCCCAGAAGTCTATGGAATCGACCTTCGAGACCGCCAAGCAGGCCGGCACGGAGATGTCGAAGAAGTCGCTGTCGGCGATGCGCACCAACACCGAACTGGGCTTCGCCCATGTCGAGGCGCTGATGCAGGCGAAGTCGATTTCGGAGATCGTCGAGTTGCAGACGGCCTTCGTCCGCAAGTCGATGGAACTCGCCATGGAACAGGCGCGCGACTTCCAGGCCGCCTCCACCAAGGCGACCGAAGAAGTCATGAAGCCGATGAAGGACGCATTCGAGAAGTCCGTGAAGGAACTCGAAGCCGCCTGAGGCATTGTAAAGCCAAGTTCCCCGGCGCGCGGAAACCTCCTCCCTTCCGCAGCCGGGCGCCGAAGCCGCCACCTCCTCCCGGCGGATTTCGGAAATCAGAAAGGCCGGGGTTTCTGCCCTGGCCTTTTTCACGTTTCAGGAATGCCGCGCCCGCGCCCGCCATGTTCGATCCGGCATGTTCGATCCGGCCCGGCCGCTTCCCCTCCGACAGGTCTTTTTGCGCAGCGCCCCAGCATTCGCGCTTGAAATCGGGCCTGAATGACCGTAATAGGCTGCCCAGCCGGTTGGTCGTGCGCCAATCGGGTGTGCGGTTGTAGCTCAGTTGGTTAGAGCGCCGGATTGTGGATCCGGAGGTCGCTGGTTCAACCCCAGCCAACCGTACCATTTCATTCATTTCTCCTTGTCCACGGTTGCCGTCTTCTCCCGCGCGCCCCATCTGGTCGAATGATCTCGTGGCGGAGCAAAAGATGACGGTATCGAAAACTCCTCATCGCCTTGCAGGCGCTGTGGCCGGTCTTGTCGCTGTTTTGTTGCTGTCCGCCTGCGGCGCGGGCGGCATGGCGCGCGCGGTCACCACGGCAGGCGAGGGGTTCGATCGGGGCGAATGCCTGTCGGAGCAGTTCCGCACCGGCCAGCCCTGCAACCAGGATCAGTTCTCGGACGAATGAAAAAAGGGCGCCGCGCGGCGCCCTTTGATGTTTCGCCGATTGAGCACTACGCCGCCTTCATCGCCGCGGGGTTGGCCGTCTTGTCGGCCAGTGCGGTCAGGTCTTCGTCGGTCTGCGACTCCTCCTGCAAGGTCGCGTCGAGCAGCTTGGCCGCATCCTTCATGCCCAGCGTCTCGGCCCAGCGCTTCAGCGTGCCGTAGCGCGTGATCTCGTAATGCTCGACGGCCTGCGCCGCCGAGATCAGCCCGGCGTCGAGCGCGGCCGTTCCCTTGAATTCCTCGAGGATTTCCTCGCCCTCCGCGATGATCCCCTCAATCGCGTCGCAGGTTTTGCCCTGGGCGCGCTTCCCGATCAGTTCGAACACTTGCTGCAGGCGCTCCACATGGGCCTCGGTCTGCTCCTTGTGCTTTTCGAAAGCCTGTTTCAGCGCCGGGGCCGAAGCACCGCGCGCCATCTTGGGCAGCGCCTTCAGGATCTTGCGTTCGGCGTAGTAGATGTCTTTGAGCGTATCGTGGAAGAGGTCTTCGAGTGTCTTTTCCTTGGCCATGGGAAATATCCTTCTGCGTCGATGAGGTTGGCTCACGAAACCGTGAGGAACCTTCCGAAGCATTGGAATTGGCCGATGTTCCGTCCGAAAATTCGCGCGGCGCTAAAAAAGCGTGCCCTGGCCGCCGGCGGGCGCCTTTGGTTTCGCCGGCTTCGGCCGGGCCGCCGTTTCGCCGGCTGCGATCGCGTTCACTTCGCCGTCTGCAAACCGGATCGCCAGCGCGTCGCCCGTGGCGATTTCGGCGGCGCGCTTCACCAGCCGGTTGTCGGCATCGAGCACCACCGCGAAGCCGCGCTCCAGAATGCGCGTATAGGAAAGCGAGCCCGCAAGCCGCGCCGCCTGCTCGAAGCGCTCCCGTCGCCGCTCGATGATCCGGTCGATGGTCTGCCGCTGCCGGCGCTCGAACGCCTCCAGCCGCTGTCCGGTCATCTCGATTCGCCGCTTCAAGGCGGTGGGCGTCACCCGCGCTGCGTCGCGCGCCAGCCGGTCGCGCCGGTTCTTCACCATCGCCGAAAAACAGTTCGGCAGCCGCCCCGCCGCCCGCTCGCTACGCAGCTTCGAATCGGCCAGCCGTCGCGAGAGCACGGTGGGCGAAAGCCGCAGCGTGGTCAGCTTCTGCCTTTTTGCCTGTGTGCTCACGACGAGCGCACGTTGCAGCCGGCTCGCCGCCTCGTCAAAGCGCCGGCGCGGCAGGGCCAGAAGCGCGTCGGCCGAGGGCAGCGCGCGCGATGTCGCCCGAAGCGCATCGCGCTTGCGTTGGGTGCAGCGCGACACCGCGCCCTTCACTCGTGCCGACAGCCGCGAGATCGCGGCTTCGAGTTCCGCCTTCACCGGCACCGCCATTTCCGCCGCGCCCGTCGGGGTGGGCGCGCGCCGGTCGGCGACGAGATCGATCAGCGTCCAGTCCGTCTCGTGGCCGACGGCCGAGATCACCGGAATGGTCGATGCCGCAACCGCGCGCACCACGGCTTCGTCGTTGAAGCCCCACAGATCTTCGAGGCTGCCGCCGCCCCGCGCCACGATCAGGAGGTCCGGCCGCGTCATGTCGTCCGGCAGCGCGTTGAAGCCGGCAACCGCGTTCGACACTTCCGCGCCCGTCGTCTCGCCCTGCACGCGCACCGGCCAGACGATCACATGAACCGGAAAGCGATCCGCGATCCGGTGGATGATGTCGCGGATGACGGCTCCGGTCGGCGAAGTGATGACGCCGATCGTCTTCGGCATGAAGGGCAGGGGCCGCTTGGCGCTGGTCTCGAACAGGCCCTCGGCGGCGAGCCTGCGCTTGCGCTCTTCCAGAAGCGCCATCAGCGCGCCGGCGCCCGCCGGTTCGATATTGTCGATGACGATCTGGTATTTCGACGAACCGGGATAGGTGGTCAGCTTGCCCGAGGCGATCACCTCCATGCCCTCTTCGGGCCGGAATTTCAGCTTCGAGAACGTGCCCTTCCAGATCACGGCCTCGATCCGCGCCCGGTCGTCCTTCAGCGAAAAATAGGCATGGCCCGAAGAATGCGGCCCGCGATAGCCGGAGATTTCGCCGCGCACGCGCACGCTGCCGAAACTGTCCTCGACGACGCGCTTCAGGGCGCCCGAAATCTCAGAGACGGAATATTCGGCGGCATTGGTCTTCGAATCGGTGGCGAGAAGGTCTGGCATGGCGCTAGTCGTAATTCGTCCGGCCGCGCCTTGCCAGCCCTCTCTGCCTACCAGCCGGGCAGCATCTGGCTCGGCCGCAGCCGCTTGCCGCGGCCATAGGCGACGCCGGCGAAATCGAAATGGCCGGCCTCCTCGTTCGCCGGCGGCACGACCGAGATGTTGTCGAGGCTTTCGGAAATGTGCCGCGCCAGCGCGTCGACGATCTGCGGCTGGCTTGAATGGCCGCGCAAGATGCCGATCCGGCAATCGGGCAGGGCGCCGAACCCATCCGGTTCGCCGAGGATTCTCATGCCGGGGCGTAGCGCGCATTCGGGCAGAACCGAGACGGCGAGGCCCGAAAGCACCGCGGCCATGATGACCGTCGCCGACCAGCTCGTGAAGATGATGCGATAGTCGCGGTTCATCTGGTCGAGCACGTCGCAGGCCGTCCGCCGCCACAGGCAGCTTGGCCGGCCGAGCGCCAGCGGCAGGATGTCTTCCTGATGCACCTCATGGTTCATCGAACCGACCCACAAAAGCGGTTCGCGCCGCACCACCTCTGACTGCCCCTTGCTTTCGTCATGGGTGATGAGCGCGATGTCGAGCTGCCCGCGCTTGATCTGCTCGACGAGATTGGCGGTCGGCTCGCAAGTAACGGAAAGCTCGACGCGCGGGTTGGAGCGCAGGAACCGCGCCATGATCTCGGGCAGGAAGCGGTCGGCATAATCGTCCGGCGTGCCGATCTTGATATGGCCTTCGAGCGAGTGGTCGTCGAAGGCGGCCAGCGTCTCGCGGTTGAGCCGGATCAGCCGGCGCGCATAGGCGAGCAGCCGCTCGCCGTCCTCCGTCAGCCGGTTGGTGCGCCCGTCCTTCTCGAAGAGCTGCTTGCCGACGCGCTCCTCCAGCCGGCGCATCTGCATGGACACGGCCGACTGTGTGCGGTGGACTTCCTCCGCGGCGCGGGTGAACGAGCCCATGTCGGCGATGGTGATGAAGGTCTGGAGCTGGTCGAGGTCGAGGGGGGCGGCGGGCATCGGATCAATCCATCATGATCGTTGATGCTAAACATTAGAAACATTCGTTCGACTAATCAATCGAAGCAACGCAATTTGCAGGCGTCGGAGAGGCTTCGACGACGCGGCGCGCACTGTCCGGAATCGGGTGGCGCGCCACGGCCGCCGCGCCCATCCTGTTTTGCAAGCCTGTTTCATCAAAGGAGACCCGTCATGACCGCCCTCGATCGCCAGACCGCATATGCCGGTGCCGCTCAGACGCGCACGGATGTGGCGTCGCGCGTGACGAAGGCGCTCAAGACCGTCTTCCGCGCATTTTTCAATCGACGCCATATCGGCAATCTGGCTGAACTGTCCGATCATCATCTCGCCGATATTGGCCTCTTGCGCAGCGATCTCCACCAGGCCGCCCGCACCGGCATCGTCGCCGATCCGACGGCGACGCTCGCCTCCCTGCGCAGCCGCCGCGAGGAAGAACGCTACGCGCGACAGGTCTGCTGACGCGTCCTGTCGGCCCGGCCTGATAGCAAGAATTGCGGGCGCTCCCACTCCCCGCCGATCCCCTTCGGCCGCCTGCAAGCTGCCCGGTCTCTCGCGAGACCGGGCTTTTTTAACGGCCCGCTCGCGCCTGCGCGAAGAAATCATCCACCAGCTTCGTCATCGTCTTCTGGTAGTCTTCCTGCTGCTTGCGGCCGGTCTCGAACATCTCGCCGAAGAAATTCTCGAACGGAAATGCCTGCGCGTCCGTGACCTGATCGCGCGCTTGCGTTGCGTCCGGCTGGCCGAACTGCATCATCTCCTCGAACATCTTCATGAACGGGTTGTGGGCATAGGGGTCGGGCGCTGCTTTCGGCTTCGCATCGGCCTTCGGCGCGAACATGTCCTGCATCATCTTGGCGTAGGGATTGGCGAACGGATCGGCGCTGGCCGTCTGCGCCTGGGGCATCATCCTCTGGAACGCCTCGAGAAAGGGATTGGAGCCTGCACCCTGGAGCTGCCCCGTCGCCTGCTTGAAGAATCCGCCCATCATCATCGCGGCGAGCGAGGGCATCATCTGGCGATAGGCTTCCTGCGCGATGCCGGTCGCCTGCGCGGCCTGCGCGGCGACCGCGCGCGACAACTCCTTGGAGCCGAAGATCTGGCCGAGCGCATCATTGCCGGCCGAAACGCCCTCGGGCGTGAAGGCGCGCGCCGCGTCCTCGAAATATTTCGCATATTGCCCGCCGCCCATGGCGGTCATGAACTGCGAGAAGCCGAACGGGTCTGCCGTGTTGCGCTTCAGCGCTTCGGAGAAAGCGGGCAGCAACGCCTCCAGCGCCAGTTCGCCCTGCTGGCGCGTCAGGTTCACCTGCCGCGCGAGAAGATCGGCCGTTCGCCCGTTCTGCGCCTTCATCATCATGTCGTAGAGCGGCAGCATGTCGTCCTCCCGAGGTTGTTTCGGAAAGACTAGCTGAACCGGCGAACGACACAAGTTGCCGCGTTGGTTGGCGAAGTAAGCGGCAGGTGGTTTTTCCGAAGGCGACCCCCACCCTTTATCCCACCCCACAAGGGGGAGGGAGTCGCGAGCGTGGGCGCTGAAATGTCGATGACGCACCTGGATTGAAGGTGAAGAACGACGTCGATGCCCTCCCTCCCCCTTGTGGGGAGGGATAAAGGGTGGGGGTCAATTCAGGAAAACAGCAACCGAACGCGGCCAGCGGCGCTCAGGCCGAGCCTAATACGCATATTCCAGAAACGCCGGCTCGATCGAGCCGCCCCAGCGCGTATTATAAGCCCGCACCATCTCCTCCGCGCTCGTCGTGCCGCGCGCGATCACCTCGTCGAGCGGGGCGAGGAAGCCCGTCTCGTCATAGCCCTCACGGTTCTTGCGCGCCCGGTTGGTCAGGCCCATGCGCGAGATCGCCAGAACCTCGCGGCCGATCTCGCGCAACGTGTGATTGCGGAAGGGCGTGGCCAGCCCCGCGCGCGGCACCGCGTCGCGCTGGGCGAGGCACTCCTGATAGGTCCAGTCGCGGGTCAGTTCCTCGGCGGCGTCGAGCGCCGCATCGTCATAGAGCAGGCCGACCCAGAAGGCCGGCAGCGCGCAGATGCGCCGCCATGGCCCGCCATCGGCCCCGCGCATTTCGAGAAAACGTTTCAGCCGCACGTCGGGAAAGAGCGTGGACAGATGGTTCGCCCAGTCGCCAATCGTCGGCAGGCCGTCGGGGATTTCGGTGCGCAGCGCGCCGTCCATGAACTGGCGGAACGTCACATGCGTGACGTCGAAATAGCGCCCCTCGCGGATCAGGAAATACATCGGCACGTCGAGCGCCCAATCGACGTAATCCTCAAAGCCGAACCGGTCGGAAAAGCACATCTCCAGCATTCCCGAGCGCTGGTTGTCGGTGTCGCGCCAGATGTCGCCGCGCCAGCTTTGCAGGCCGTTCGGCTTGCCCTCGGTGAAGGACGAATTGGCGAAGAGCGCGGTGGAAAGCGGTTGCAGCTTCAGCGACACCTGCATCTTGCGCCGCATGTCCTCTTCCGAGGCGAAGTCGAGATTCACCTGGATCGTGCAGGTTCGGTACATCATGTCGAGGCCCTGGCTGCCGACCTTCGGCATATAGGCGGTCATGATGTCGTAGCGCGATTTGGGCATCCGGGGCGTCTCGGCCAGCGTCCATTTCGGGCTGCCGCCGAGGCCGAGGAACCGGATGCCGAGCGGTTCGGCGATCTGGCGAAGCTGGGCCAGATGCGCGTTGCCCTCGCGGCAGGTCTGATGGATCGTCTCGACCGGTGCGCCGGACAACTCGAACTGTCCGCCCGGTTCCAGAGAGATCGCGCCCTGTCCGGTCGGCTCGACGAGGCCGATGACGTGTCCGGCATCGACGATCGGGTCCCAGCCGAGCGTCCTTTGCATCCCTTCGAGCAGCGCCTTGATGCCCTTTTCGCCGCCATAGGGCACCGGCGAATGGCCGTCGACATAGAAGGGAAACTTCTCGTGCTCGGTGCCGATGCGCCACTTGTCCTTGGGCTTGTTGCCTTCGGCGAGGTGAGCGACGAGCTCCGATTTCTCTTCGATCGGCCGGAAATCGGTCGTGTCGCGTGCCATGAAGTGTCCCCGGTCCCGAAGCTTGCGAAAGGATGTGGGTGTGTTGGCCGCAAATGCCATCCCCGATCAAGCGAAAAATCCTGACCGCTGCGTCAACTTGGGTTGATGGATTGGCTTCACCAATCCCCGATCGTCGCCTGGATCACCGCCAGCGCCGCCACCGCTGCCGTATCCGCCCGCAGGATGCGCGGCCCGAGCGGAATGGGGGTGACGAAATCGAGCGCGTGCAACTGCCGTCGCTCCTCGTCCGAGAACCCGCCCTCCGGTCCGACGATCAGCGCCAGCCTGCGCCCCTTCAGACCACTCAGAGCCTCAACCGGATTGTCCCCCGCCGCACTTTCGTCGCAGAAGACCAGCGCGCGCTCCGCATCCCACTGCGCCAGCAATCGCTCGAGCTTCACCGGCGCGCGAACATTGGGCACCGCGAGCACGCCGCATTGCTCGGCCGCCTCCACCGCATTGGCTTGGAGCCGGTCCGTGCCGATCTTCGCCATCTGCGTGTGCTGGGTGATCACCGGCTGCAGCACGCCCGCGCCCATCTCGACGGCCTTCTGGATCATATAGTCCAGCCGCCCCGCCTTGATCGGCGCGAAGCAATAGAGAAGGTCGGGGGTGGGGGGCTGCGGCCTTGTCTGTTCGACGAGCGACAGCGCCACGCTCTTCTTCGAAACGATGGCGATCGTCGCCCGCCATTCGCCGTCGCGACCGTTGAAGACGAGCACTTCGCCGCCTTCGCGCATCCGCAGGACATTGGTGAGGTAGTGGCTCTGCTGTGCGCAAAGGGCGGCCGTCCCGTTTTCGGAAAGGCCGCCCTCGACGAAGAGCCGTTGCATCTTGTAGTTCGCGCGCATGGCGAACCAGATGAGGCAGAGGCCGGCCCGCGGTCAAGTGCGGGCCGGCGCCGAAATTACTCGGCGGGCGCTTCGTCCGCCTGCCCGTCCGGCGCCGCGCGCTCGGCCTTGCCGGCGCGGTTGCCGCGCATTGCGCCGCGGAACGGACGGTCCTCGCGGGTGAGCATCCCGTCATCGTTGCGGTCCATCCGCGCGAACTGCCGCTCGACGCGATTGTCGATATTGGCGAGGAATTCCTCGCGCGAGATCTGCCCGTCGCCATCCGCGTCGAGCCGGTCGAACCGGGTCTCGGCGCGTTCCGTGACGAAGGCGGCGAAGCGCTCCTGGTCGACGCCGTCGGCGCGGATGTCCTGGCGAAGCTCTCGCATCATCTGGCGGGGCGACTGGTCGGAGCCGCCGGCGTCCTGCGCGAAGGCGGCGGTGGAGGCGGCGAAGCTGGTGATCAGCAGTGTGGCGATGGTCGTCTTCATGGCAATTGTCCTCGTGGGTCAGGCAAAGGCGCCCGATGCGAACGATGCCTGCCGCAACCTTACCGCGATTTGTCCGCCGGATTAATTTGCTGTAATGGGCCGCTTCAGCGCCTGCCGCTCGCGTTCCACCTCCGCCCGGCAGGCGCAGCCCTCGATATGGTCGTTGACGAGCCCCATCGCCTGCATGAACGCGTAGACGGTCGTCGGTCCGACGAAACTCCAGCCCTTCTTCTTGAGGATCTTCGAGATGCGCGTCGACACCTCCGTTTTCGGGTTCGCCCTCAGCGCATCGAAATCGAACACGGCCGGCCGCTCATGCGCCTGCGGCTCGAACGACCAGAAGAACGCGGCCAGCGAGCCGTGTTCGTCGCAAAGTTCGACGGCCCGCCGCGCATTGTTGTAGACCGAGGCGATCTTGCCGCGGTGGCGCACGATGCCGGCATTTTGCAGGTGCCGTTCGATCTCGCTTTCCGGCCGGGTCGCCAGCACGCGAAAATCAAATCCCTCGAACGCGTCGCGAAAATTCTCGCGCTTGCGCAGGATCGTCAGCCACGACAAGCCCGACTGAAAACCTTCCAGGCACAGCTTCTCGAACAGCCTTCGGTCGGAAACCACCGGCCGGCCCCATTCGGTGTCGTGATAGGTCAGGTAATCCGGCAGATTGCCGTGCCAGGCGCAGCGCAGCTTCCCGTCGCCGCCTTCGATCAAGCCCGCAATATCGGTTGCCATCACCTTGTTTTTCCTTGTTAACGCCGGATTCACCAACGCGATGAACGGGCCGGTAACCACACCTGAAGCTTTACGCGAAGAACCGTATTTTATGAAAGCCGATTCACGCTTTGGTGGCGCCGTCTCCTGACAATGCGACCAGGAACGACTGTCAATTCAAGCGAGACCGTTCATGAAATCGATTCTTCTCTGCGCGGCGCTGGCCGTGCTCCTGCCCGTCTCCGCTCTGGCGCAGGACCGCTATGGCGAGCGCCCGCCGCTGGTCGTCAGCCCCGATCTCTCGGCCCCCTGGGTCATGCAGTTGCAGCGCGCGCCGCACGGCGCGCCGATCCGCGAGCGCAGCGTCCAGCGCCAGGTCGCGCCCGGCGCCCGCATGGCCGTCGCGCCGGCGCCGATCATCCGCACGCGCCCGGTGGTGGTCGCGCCCGATCCGGTCCAGACGACCGCCATGGCGCCCGCGGCACCGCGCAGCGTCGCGCCGCAGATGGACCCGGTCTTCCTGCCGCAGGAAGTTGCCTATTCCGGCGGTGAGAAGCCCGGCACCATCGTCATCGATACCGGCGCCAAGTTCCTTTATCTGGTTCAGGAAGGCGGCACCGCGCGGCGTTATGGTGTCGGCGTCGGCAAGGAAGGTTTTTCCTGGCGCGGCACCGAAACGATCACCAACAAGCGCGAATGGCCGGGCTGGACGCCGCCCGCCCAGATGATCGCGCGCGAGCGCGCGAAGGGCAACATTCTGCCGGCGCACATGCCCGGCGGGCCTGAAAATCCGCTCGGCGCGCGCGCGCTCTATCTGGGCTCGACGCTTTACCGCATCCACGGCACCAACGCGCCCTGGACCATCGGCCAGGCCGTCTCTTCGGGCTGCATCCGGATGCGCAACGAAGACGTCACCGACCTTTACGAACGCGTCAAAGTCGGTACAAGGGTCGTGGTTTCATAAATTCCCGGAGAGGGGAAAGCGGGCATCGGGGGACGATGGCCGCGGCGACGGCAAGAACAATCAGAACCGTCGCTTGAAGGGCAGTGCGATCCGTCGCGCTGCCCTTTCGCTTCGTCATCCTCGGGCTTGACCCGAGGACCCATGCCTCGCCCTATCCCCCGCACTCCGCTTCAATCCTACTCCGCAGCTTCCATCGCCCGCGCCTCCGGCACCCCGGCCGGCTTCGGCCCGCCATAGGCCCAGTCGAGCAGCGCCACCGTATGCACGATCGGCAGGCTCGACCCCGACGCGATCTGCGTCATGCAGCCGATATTCCCGGTCGCGACCAGATCGGCCCCCGTCGCCTCGATATTCTTCACTTTGCGATCCCGCAGCGTCTTCGAAATCTCGGGTTGCAAAATGTTGTAGGTCCCCGCAGAGCCGCAGCACAGATGGCCCTCTCGCGGCTCGCGAACGATGAATCCCGCGCGCTGAAGAAGCGTCTTCGGCAGGCTCGTGATCTTCTGCCCGTGCTGCATCGAGCAGGCCGAATGATAGGCGACCGTCAGTCCCGGTCGGATCGACGGTTCCGGCAGGTCGAGCGTCGCCAGAAATTCCGTCACGTCCTTCGCCAGCGCCGAAACCCTTGCCGCCTTGTCCGCATAGGCCGGGTCGAGGCGCAGCATGAAGCCGTAATCCTTGATCGTCGTCCCGCAGCCCGATGCGGTGATGACGATGGCGTCGAGGCCGCCTCTTTCAATCTCGCGCGTCCACGCGTCGACATTCCGGCGGGCGAAATCCAGCGCCTGTTCCTCGCGCCCCATGTGATGCGTCAGCGCTCCGCAGCAGCCTTCGCCCTGCGGCGCCACGACTTCGACGCCGAGCCGGTTCAGGAGCCGGATCGTCGCCGCGTTGATGCCGGGGTCGAGCACCGACTGCGCGCAACCGGTCAGGATCGCAACGCGCCCGCGTCGCGGCGCGATGGTCGGATGGGTCGCCGGCATCGACACATCCGACGCAGTCGGAATCTGCCTCGGCGCAAGCTCCAGCATCGCGGCAATCGGCTTCAGCCCCGGCACGACGCGAAACAACCCGGCGAAGGCGCGACCGATCCCTGCCAGCTTCAGGCTGGCGCGCATCCGATCCGGATAGGGCAGGGTGGCGGCCAGAAGCCCGCGCACCAGCCGGTCCATGAGCGGCCGTCGATACGTCTTCTCGATATGCGCCCGCGCATGGTCGACGAGATGCATGTAATGCACGCCCGACGGGCACGTGGTCATGCAGGACAGGCACGAAAGGCACCGGTCGATATGCGTCACCACCGTCTCGTCCGCCGGCCGGTCGTTCTCCAGCATGTCCTTGATCAGGTAGATGCGCCCGCGCGGACTGTCGAGCTCGTTGCCCAGCGTCACATAGGTCGGGCAGGTCGCGGTGCAGAAACCGCAGTGGACGCAGGCGCGCAAGATCTTCTCGGACTCCGCCACATGCGGGTCGGCCAGTTGGGCGAGGGAGAAAGAGGTCTGCATCAGCCCATCCTGCCGGGGTTGAGAATCCCTTTCGGGTCGAACTGGCCCTTCAGCCGCCGCGCCAGCGCACCGAGCGCCCCCGCCTGCGGCTGGAATACCTGCGTCGCCGCCCGCACCGGCCCGCTGGCGCGCACCAGCGTCGCGTGGCCGCCACCGAAATGGGCGATCAGCGCCCGCAATCCGTCCGCGTCCGGCTCGGCTTCCATTCGCGCCCAGATCAGCCCGCCCTGCCAGTCGTAGAAGACGTCGGCGCCGGCATGAAGCCGCAATTCGGCGACCATCTTCCATCCCTCGCTGGGCGCCATCGAAATCCGCCAGACCGGCCGGTCGGTGCCGTCCGCATAGGGCAGGCAGTCACGGATTTCCCGCCAGACCTGCCGCGACTGCGCCTCTTCCAGAATCTCGATGGCGCCCTGCGCGGCAAGCAACCCGGTCAGCGTGTCGAGACGGTATTCGACCGACGGCCCGAACCCTTCGAGCCGCAGCAGCGTCGAAGCCGGCCCCTTCAGCACGCCGCCGAGCACGCGCCCGGTCACGCTCGGCGGCAGATGCGCGGCGGACGAGACCTCCGCGCTCGATCCCATCGCCGCCGCCATGGCGAAGATCGCCGGCCCGTCATCGAGCCCGCGAATGACGAAGCTCTTCTCGGTCTCGGCCGCCGGCAGCACCTTGAAGGTCAGGTCGGTGACCACGGCCAGCGTGCCCCAGGAGCCTGCCAGTCCCTTGGAAAGATCGTAGCCGGTGACGTTCTTGACGACCCGCCCGCCCGACTTGAACGCCTCGCCGCGCCCCGAAACGGCATGGACGCCCAGAATGTGATCCCGCGCCGCGCCCGATTTCAGCCGTCGCGGGCCGGACAGGTTCGCCGACAGCACCCCGCCCACCGTGCCGCGCCCCGCTTCCTGTCCCAGAAGCGGTCCGTAATCCATCGGCTCGAACGCGAATTCCTGCCGATGTTCCTTCAACAGCGCTTCGACCTCGGCGATCGGCGTTCCCGCCCGCGCCGACAGCACGAGTTCCTCCGGCTCATAGAGCGTCACGCCGTTAAGCCCCGAAAGGTCGATCGCGTGCTCCGTCTGCGCCGCCCGCCCGATCCCGCGTTTCGACCCATGCCCGACGATCTCCAAAGGCGTCTCCTCGGAAACCGCCCATTGCACGACATCGAGCGTTTCCGCGGCGGAGGATGGGGTGAAGGTGGTCATGGTAAGGCCCCCACTTCATTCGGTAGCCTAAGCGCTGCCCCCTCTCCGTCTCGGGCTGCGCCCGAGCCACCTCTCCCCCCAAGGGGGCGAGGAAACCCAAGCTGGAGTCGCGCCGGCATCGCGGCAGCTTTCCTCGCCCCCGCTTTGCGGGGGAGAGGTGGCTCGGGCGCAGCCCGAGACGGAGAGGGGGTCTCGACCTGCGCGAAACCCGCCAACGTTGGCGCTCTCGAGACAGTTACGCTCACCTTTGCACCGCCTTGACGTAACGAACCTCGTGATTGTCCATTTCCTCAAGTCGCCCCTCGACCGCCGCCAAAATCGTCTCGCACACGCTTGCCCGGTGCTTCAGCACGTCCACATTCCAGAATCGCAACACCGAATACCCTTCCGCCCGCATGAATCCATCACGCCGCCGGTCATGCCTCGAATCCACGTGTTGGCTTCCATCGACCTCGACCACGAGGCGTCGGCTTCGGCAGGCGAAATCCGCGAAATACGGCCCGCAGGGCATCTGGCGAACGAACTTGTGCCCGCCGAGCTTCTTCGCCTTCAACTCGGTCCAAAGCATCGCTTCGGCAATATTGTCGCCCTGCCGCAAATCCCGCGCTCGCGCGATCGAGGCCGGCGCGCGGCGTGCGGTCGATGAACCCTCGTCCTGAAAAGCTCGCCCCATCAAAACCTCGGTATCTCCGGAAACGCCACCTGTCCGCGGCTGATATGCATCCGGCCCATCTCCGCGCAGCGATGCAGTTGCGGAAACACTTTTCCGGGGTTCAGCAGATGATCCGGATCGAACGCGCATTTCACCCGGATCTGCTGGTTCAGGTCGATCTCGGTGAACATTTCCGGCATCAGATCGCGCTTTTCCACTCCCACGCCATGCTCGCCCGTCAGCACCCCGCCGACCTCGACGCACAGCCGCAATATGTCCGAGCCGAACGCCTCGGCGCGGTCGAGTTCGCCCGGCTTGTTGGCGTCGTAGAGGATCAGCGGGTGCAGGTTGCCGTCGCCGGCATGAAACACGTTGGCGACGTCCAGCCCGTATTTCACCGACAATTCGCGCATCCGCGCCAGCACGGTGGGCAGTTCCTTGCGCGGGATCGTCCCGTCCATGCAGTAATAGTCCGGCGAGATGCGTCCCACCGCCGGAAACGCCGCCTTGCGCCCCGCCCAGAACGTCGCGCGTTCGGCGTCCGAAGTGGAAATGCGGGTGGTCGTCGCGCCGTTCTGCGCCGCCAGCCGCTCCACCTCGCCGATCAGGTGATCGATCTCGGCCACCGGTCCGTCGAGTTCGACGATCAAAAGCGCCTCGACATCGAGCGGATAACCGGCATGGACGAAGGCTTCGGCCGCATGGATCGCCGGCCGGTCCATCATCTCCATGCCGCCGGGAATGATGCCCGCGCCGATGATGTCGGCGACGCACTGGCCGGCCTGCTCGGAGGAGGGAAAGCCGACCAGCATCGCGCGCGCCGCCTCCGGCTTCTGCAATATGCGCACCGTCACTTCGGTGACGACGCCGAGCAGCCCTTCCGAACCCGTCATCAGGCCGAGCAGGTCGTAGCCTTCCGCGTCCAGATGCTTGCCGCCGAGCCGGATCACCTCGCCGTCGATCAGCACCATTTCGAGGCCGAGCACATTGTTGGCCGTCAGCCCGTATTTCAGGCAATGCACGCCGCCCGAATTCTCCGCGACATTGCCGCCGATCGAGCAGGCGATCTGCGAGGAGGGGTCGGGCGCGTAATAGAACCCTTCCTCCTCGACGGCCTTGGTGATGCCCAGATTGGTCACGCCCGGCTGCGCGGTCACGGTGCGGTTGGCAAAGTCGATGTCGAGAATGCGGTTGAACCGGCTCATGACCAGGAGCACGGCGTCTTCCAGCGGCAGCGCGCCGCCCGAAAGCGAGGTGCCCGAGCCGCGCGGCACCACGCGGATGTTGCGCTCGTTGCAATAGTTGAGGATGCGCGAGACCTGGGCCGTCGTCTCCGGCAGCACCACGACCAGCGGCAACTGGCGATACGCCGTCAGCCCGTCGCTCTCGAAGGCGCGCATCGCGTGTGCGGCATCCACCACGCCTTCGCCCGGCACGATGATGCGCATGTCGGCGACGATCTCGGCGCGGCGCTGAAGCGTCGCCCGGTCGGGCGTCGGCATGACGGGTCCTGACATGAATCTGCGTCCTCCCAAACTTTTCTATTCATACAGGAAGAGGCGTCCGGGTCGAGCGTCCGCGCTGCAAAAGAAGGACCGGCCAGAATGGCCTTTCTTGGCAGCCCGCCTTCCTGCTATGTCGGGTCCGGCACGATGCACAGGGAGAAGACAAGGCATGGGCGCGATACTCACCATCGACGATCTGAAGCGGCGCGCGCGTCGGCGTGTCCCGAAGATGTTCTTCGATTATGCGGATTCGGGCTCGTGGACGGAAGGCAGCTACCGCGCCAACGAGGAGGATTTCGCGAAGATCAAGCTGCGCCAGCGCGTGCTGGTCGACATGACAAACCGCTCGCTCGAAAGCACGATGATCGGCGAGAAGGTGGCGATGCCGGTGGCACTCGCGCCGACGGGCCTGACCGGGATGCAGCACGCCGACGGCGAGATCCTCGCCGCCCAAGCGGCTGAGGAGGCCGGCGTGCCCTTCACCTTGTCCACCATGAGCATCTGCTCGATCGAGGATGTCGCCGAGGCGACGAGCCGGCCCTTCTGGTTCCAGCTCTATGTCATGCGCGACCGCGATTTCGTGTTCAATCTGATCGACCGGGCCAAGGCCGCCGGCTGCTCGGCGCTCGTCCTGACCGCAGATCTCCAGATCCTCGGCCAGCGCCACAAGGATCTGCGCAACGGCCTGTCGACGCCGCCCAAATTCACGCCCAAGCATGTCTGGCAGGTCGCCACGCGGCCGCAATGGGCGTTTGAAATGCTGGGAACGAAGCGGCGCACCTTCCGCAACATCGCCGGCCACGCCAAGGGCGCGGACGATCTGTCCTCGCTCGCCAAATGGACGCATGAGCAGTTCGATCCGCGGCTTTCCTGGGACGATGTCGCCTGGATCAAGGACCGCTGGGGCGGCAAGCTGATCATCAAGGGCATTCTCGATCCGGAGGATGCACAGATGGCCGCGCGCACCGGCGCGGACGCGATCATCGTGTCGAATCACGGCGGCCGCCAGCTCGACGGCGCGCCATCGTCGATTTCGGTCCTGTCCGATATCGTCGAAGCGGTGGGCGACGGGATCGAGGTGCATCTGGACGGCGGCATCCGCTCCGGCCAGGACGTTTTGAAGGCGCTGTGTCTGGGCGCCAAGGGCGTCTATATCGGCCGCCCCTTCCTCTACGGCCTTGGCGCCGGCGGCAAGAAGGGGGTCGCGCTCGCGCTCGAAATCATCCGCAAGGAGCTCGACACGACGCTGGCTCTGTGCGGCAAGCGCGACATAAAGGACGTGTCGAAGGATCTGCTCTACGCGCCGCACGATCCCTTCGGCACGGGTGTGGGGCAGCGCTGAAATGGCCGCCGGCGTCCACTACGAAGACGCCGCTGCCCCTGAGGGAACGCGCCTTTACGCGATCGGCGACGTCCATGGGCGTGCCGATCTGCTCGCGCGGATGCTCGCCCTGATCGAGGGCGAGATCGTCCGCGACAGGCCGGCCGACTGGCGGGTGATCTATCTCGGCGACTACATCGATCGCGGCCCCGACAGTGCCGGCGCGATCGACATGATCGCCCGGCGCGTGGCTGCGAACCCGCGTCACGTCGCGCTTCTGGGCAATCACGACAAGGTGCTGGCGGAGTTTCTGGCGGATGCCGGCACATGGCGGCAATTCGCCAGCTTCGAGGGCGAGACGACCGCGCGGTCCTACGGTGTCGAGATCGACTATTCGGGCGACGCCGCGATCCGCCGCGGCCGCGATGCGCTGATCGCAGCCGTGCCGCAGGCGCACGTCGCCTTCCTGAACGATCTCAGGCTGTCGGCGGTTTTCGGAGATTTCTTCTTTTGCCACGCCGGCATCCGCCCAGGCGTGGCGCTCGACGCTCAGGACCCGCATGACCTGATCTGGATCAGGCGCGAGTTCCACGATTATGCGGGGCTGCATCCCAAGCTGGTCGTCCACGGCCACACGCCGCATTCGGAACCGGAAATCCGCGCCAACCGCGTCAATCTCGACACATGCGCCTTCGCCAGCGGTCGGCTGACCGCAATGGCGATCGAAGATCGCGAGAAGCGGTTTCTGGAAGTGACCGGCTGAAGTGCAGATTCCGATTGCAGGCCGCTTAGGCGCAGGCGCGAAATCCTACTCGGCGACGACGCCGTAGCCGTCGACGACGACGAAATCCCCGGCTGCGTCGGCCGTGTAGATGCCGGCGCCCCAGAACACGATTGCGGAAAGCATGGAGAGGGTGATCAAGGTGGCGCGCACGGGGTTCATCTCGGTTGGGTCCTGCAACTCTTACAACGGGGTCCGTTACAAATCGGTTTCAAAAGGAGAATCCGCGGCGCGAAATTTCGTTCCCCGCGATTTTCTTCGCGGCGGTTTCGAAAGGGCGCGTTTGGGCGGAATCTCCGTCTGTTGCGGCCGCTGATCTAGGCTTCCAATCGGGCGAAAGCCAGACGCTGCAAGGCTCTGCCACGCCTATTTGTGGCCAGTTGCATTTCTGCAACTCTTCAGCTTCGGATGGTGGAAACCCAGGCCTTCGCAAGCGCCAGCCCGACCGTGTCGGCGTCCGGTCCGAACCGATCGGCCTCCGCTTTGTGGCGGCTGCCCCAATCGGGCTCGCGCTCGGCGATCCATCCGGCGAATCGCTCGCTCCATTCGTCGACGAGCGCCCGGTCCGCCTCGAAATGGAACTGGATGCCGTAGGCGCGCGCGCCGATCCGGAAGGCCTGGTTGTGCGCGACGAGATTGCCGGCGAGCCGCGACGCGCCGCGCGGCAGCATGTAATGGTCGTCATGCCACTGGAAGATCGTGAAACGTGCGGGCAGGGCGCCCAGCACCGGGTCCTCCCGGCCTTCCGGCGTCAGCGCCACCTCATGCCAGCCGAACTCGCGCGCCCCGCCGATCAGGTTCTGCGCGCCATGCGCGCGGGCCAGAAGCTGCGCCCCGAGGCAGATGCCGAGCACGGCGCGGCCGCTGGCGGTGAAATCGCGCATGAAGGCGACGAGCTTGGGCAGATAGGGGTGTTCCTCGTCGGCAAGCGCACTCTGTCCGCCGCCGAGCACGATCAGCGCGTCGTGGCCGTCGATCCGCTCCGGCAGCGCGTCGCCCTCATGCAGCGCGCGAATGTCGATCTTCGCGCCCGCCGCGACGAGAGCGGTCCGCAACTGGCCGAGCCTGGTGCCGTCGAAATTCTGGATGACGAGAACGCGCATCTGCCTGCCCGATTTGCCGATTTCGTCCCGCCGGGTAACATGCGCCGCAAAGCTCTGCCAAGGGACCGAAATGCCGCTGCAAAATCGTGTCGATCCGTTCGGCGCCCTCCATGCCGTTTCGGCACGCGGCCTGTTCACCGGCAATCGCGGCATCCTGCACGATCCGGAAACGAAGCGTGTGACCAGCCGGCGCTGGACGACACGAGCATGGATCGTCTGCACCTGCGACTGGAAGGGCAGACGCCGGGCGGTCTGGGGCCGAAACGGCCCGAACGGCGGCGCCGGCTGGACCGAGCTCTTCTTCGCCGACGAGGTGACAGCGCTCGCCGCCGGCCACCGGCCCTGCTTCACATGCCGCCGCAACGACGCCCGCGCCTTCCAGTCCGCCTTCGCCGCCGGCAACGGGCTTCCCACCGCTACCGCGCCGCAGATGGACGAACGCCTCCACGCCGAACGCCGCCTCTCCTCCCGCTCCGCTCCCTTGCCCGTCTCGCCCGACGATCTCCCCGACGCGGCGATGATCGAAGTCGACGGCCATCCGCTCGTCCGCCGCGAAGGCGGCTGGTTGCGCTGGACCTTCGACGGCTATGTCGATGTACCCCACCCCGTCGCCCCCGCAAAGGCAATCACCCCGCCCTCGACCATCGCCGCGTTTCGCGCCGGCTACCGGCCTGGGTGATGCAAAAGCACGGTGAATGCCCCGCCGACGACCCCCTCCTCCTTGTGGGGAGGGGTATGGGGTGGGGGTAAGTGCGGACGCAGCAGGTAGAGGCACTGCTCCTCACGGCTTTGCGATCATTCCGTCTGACGACAGCCCGGCGACACGCGGCAGCATCCTCTTCGACCACATCTTGAACGCGAAAACGGCGGGCTGCGTCGACCCGCCGTTTTCCCCTGTGCCCCTGCGCAGGGTTTCGCCCCTGGAGAGAGGGGGCGAAACATGTCAGTCCCACTTTTCCTTGTAGATCTCGCCGGAATAATCGACGTGAAGTTCGACGCGTTCGCCGCGCGTGTTCACCGCTTCGACCTCGTAGTGCTTCTTCTTGCGGTCGATGTCGCCGCGCCATTCATAGCCGGCGGTTTCGACGATCCGCCGCAATCCGGCTTCGTCATAGGTCGGGTCGTCCATCTCGACGCGGCGGATGTTTCCGGTGAAGTCGATATGCAGTTCCACCTCGACCCCGTTAGGCCCGAAAGCTTCGACTTCATAATGGTTGTCTTCGCGATCGACGTCGTAGCCGAATACATAGCCCGCATCTTCAGTGATTTTCTTAAGGTCGATACCGCTGGTCAGGGCCGTATCGATCTGGAGTTGATCGTCGGCGTCGGCCCGGCGCTGAAGCCGACGATCATTGTCGTCGTCGGCTCGGTCTTCAGGCGATTGCTGACCTGCCCAGGGCGGCGGCACGTTGGGTTCACGGATGACGGTCTCGCGCCCGTCGCCATGTCGGATCGTGAAGGCATCGAATGTGCGCGACGCGCCCGGTTCGCCGATCACGATCAGATTTTCGTCGACCGAAACTTCCGTGGTCCGCCACCAGGCGGGGCCGGTCTCCACCAGAACGCGGCCGGAATCGTCCTCCAGCACGAACTTGTTGCCGAACACGTCGGTGACGCGACCCTCGATCGTGATTTCCCGGCTGGCGTTGAGGTCGCCGATCGCCGTCTGTGCCGCCGCCGGCGCGGCAGCGACCAAGGCGGCGATGAGTGCGGCCGAAAAGAACCTGTTCTTGTGCCTCATCCTCGTCTCCCTGTTTCGATCTGTGCGTCTGGCAATCATAATGGACGACCAAAGTTGAATACCAGCCAAACGGCGCGGTTCAACTTCAGTTCAAGGGATGGCTTTAAGAGATGGCTCCATGGACTTTGGAAGAATGAAATCCGCGCTGATCGCACTGATCTTCGCATTCCTGCTCGCCAGCCCTGCGGTTGCGCAGAGCCGGGAGAAAGTCCTGCCCTTGCCCGAGATCATCGCAGCCGTCGGCGAGCGATATTTCGGCGAGGTCGTCGCAGCCGAAGTCGTGGCGGGCAACGGTCCGGATCTTTATTATGAGCTTCGGCTCATAACGCCGGCAGGCAATGTCCTGCGGATCAGGATCGACGCGTTCACCGCGGCTTTCATCGAGGTCGACGGGCGCGGTCTCGTCGACGCTCAAAAGCCCGCACCTGATCAACGATAGGAACTTCGCCCGTATGAAAGCGCTCCTTGCCGAAGACGATGCCCGGCTCAGCCAGCAGCTCGATACCGCGTTTCGCGAAGCCGGCTTCGTGCCCACTGTGGCGCGTGACGGCATCGACATCGAGCATCTGGGCGCGACCGAGCCCTTCGACGTGGTCGTCCTCGACCTCGGCCTGCCGTCGAAGGACGGCATCTCGATCCTGCAATCCTGGCGCGGGCAGGGCATCACGACGCCGGTCCTGATCCTGACGGCGCGCGACGAATGGGCCGCGAAGGTTTCGGGTTTCCGCGCCGGCGCCGACGATTACGTCGTCAAGCCGTTCCGGATGGAGGAGGTCATCGTGCGCGCCCGCAGCCTGATCCGCCGCGCCGCCGGTCATGCCCAGTCCATCATCGCCTGCGGCGCGCTGGAATACGACACCCAGACCACGTCCTTCACCATCGACGGTCTGCCCTTGAAGCTCACCGCTTTCGAGGCGCAGATCCTGTCCTACATGATCCATCATCAGGACCGCGCCATCTCGCGCACCGAATTGTCCGAACATGTCTACGACCGCGACACGGACCGCGATTTCAACTCGATGGAAGTCATCATCGGCCGGCTGCGGCGCAAGATCGGAACCGACATGATCCGCACCATGCGCGGCCGCGGCTACGTCCTGTCCGCTTCGAGCGAAAGCGAAGCCGAACGTGCGTAAGTCGCTTAGACTGCGCCTTCTGGCGGGGGCTTCCATCTGGATCGCCGGCGCGCTTCTGGTCGCGGGCATGATCATCGCATCGCTCCTGCGCGACTTCGTCGAACGCAATTTCGACGAGCGGCTGAATGCCCAGATTCTCTCCATCATGAGCGCCGTTTCGTTCGATCAGGCCGGCACGCTCCAGCCGGGCGCGATGGTGTCCGAGCCGCAATATCAGCAGCTTTATTCCGGCTGGTACTGGCAGATCGCCAGCGATGAAAGAGTGCTTCTGAAAAGCGCCTCGCTCTGGGACGCCGATCTGGGCGCGAGCGTCGGCGAGGTCGGCGGGACGGGCCATGTCGAGAATCTGGACGGTCCGCGCGGCAAGTTGCTTCACGCTCTCTTCCGCGATTTCACCGCGCCGGGCGGAGGCGCCAATCTGCGTGTCATCGTCGCCGGGCCGGCGACCGAGATCGAGAACGCGCTGGGCGACATCGTCCCGCCGCTCGCCCTCTCGCTCGCCGTCCTCGGCGTCGGGCTGATCTTCGCCGTGCTGTTGCAGATTGTCTTCGGCCTTCGCCCGCTCGATGCGCTGCGCCGCCAGATCGCCGACATTCGCGAAGGCCGTGCCCAGCGCCTTCCCGATGCCGAGCATGTCGAACTCCAGCCGATGGTGACGGAAACCAATTCGCTCCTCGAGCACAACCGCGCCGTCGTCGAGCGCGCCCGCAATCATGTCGGCAATCTGGCCCATGGGCTGAAGACGCCGCTGGCGGTTCTTGCCAACGACATTGCCGGCCGGCCCGATTCGGATGTCGCCGCCGATTGCGTGCGCACGATGGAACGCCTCGTCGCCCATCATCTGCGTCGCGCCCGCTCGGCGGCGAGCCGCAACATCGTCGGGATTTCGACCAAGGTCGAACCGGTCATCGACGACCTGACGCTCGCGATGAGCCGGATCTATGCGGATAAGAATCTGGCTTACGAAAAATCGGCCGAAAACGGGCTGAAATTCGCCGGGGACAGCCAGGATCTGGAGGAGATATTGGGGAATCTCATCGACAATTCCTGCAAATACGCCCGGAATCGCGTCGAAATCAGCGCAAGAAAACAGGGCGGGGATATCCTGATCCTCATCGACGATGACGGGCCGGGTCTTGAGGCGCATGAGCGCGAACAGGTGCTCGGGCGCGGCATTCGTCTCGACGAACGGCCGATCGGCTCCGGCCTCGGCCTGTCCATCGTCCGCGACATCGCCGAACTTTACGGCGGCTCGCTGGAACTCGCCGCAGCGCCCTCCGGCGGCCTGCGCGCCTGCCTCGTCCTGCCGGCCCTATAGGGCGGCGACGGCCTTGACGATCTCGTCGACCAGGGTCTTATCCGAAGCGGCCCGGTTCTTCGTGGACGCGAACAGGCACGCCTCCGACTTGAGGATCACGCCATCGGCCAACACCTTGAGATGATTGGCCTTCAGCGTCGAGCCGGTGGTGGTGATGTCGACGATGATGTCGGCCGATCCCGCCGCCGGCGCGCCTTCGGTGGCGCCCAGGCTCTCGACGATCCGGTAGACCTGGATGCCGTGGGTGCGCGAGAAGAACTGCTGCGTCAGCCGCCAGTATTTGGTGGCGATCCGCAGCCGCCGTCCGTGCCGCTGGCGAAACTCGGCGGCGACATCCTCGAGGTCCGCCATGGTCTCGACGTCGAGCCAGGCATCGGGCACGGCAACCACCACATCGGCGCGGCCGAAGCCGAGCCGCGCGCCGATGGCGGCCCGTTCCTGCCAGTTGGAAATCCCTTCGCAAACGAGATCTTCGCCGGTCACCCCAAGGTCGATGGAGCCTTGCGCGAGCTCGCGCGAAATCTCCGATGCAGAAAGAAACGCGACCTCGATATCGTCCCGCCCGTCGATCCGGGCGCGATAGCGCCGGTCGTCGTCCGGCGTCGCGACCTTGAACCCGGCGGCGTCGAGCTTTTCGAGCGCGGCATCCTTGAGCCGGCCCTTGGAGGGAAGCGCGAGCGTGATGGTCATGCCGCGGGTCCTGTCATTCCGGTTACGGCGGCGCCGTACCCCCACCCTTTATCCCTCCCCACAAGGGGGAGGGAGGCCGTCCGCGTTGCACCCAAGCCGCCTGGCTCACCGTTCAAATTGGAGGCTCGCCGATCATGTCTCCCTCCTCCTTGTGGGGAGGGATAAAGGATGGGGGTCAATTCGTAAGAACCCTTCAGCCACGTCCTCATCAAGCCTCTCCCTTCAACGCCTCGATGCGGTCGAGCCAGATCGAAAAACCCACGCCGGGGATGGGCGATTTCGCGCCGAGCAAGGTCAACAGCCGGTCGTAGCGCCCGCCGCCGACAAGCGGGCGGTCGCGGCTGCCGGCCGAAATCTCGTAGACGAGGCCGGTATAGTAATCGAGCGGACGGCCGAAGCCGGCGTCGTAGTGGATCGCGTCTTCCGGCAGGCCGAGTTCGGAAATCGAGCGCGAGCGGGCCGAGAAGATGTCGAGCGCCGCGCCGAGCGAAATGCCGGCATCGCCGGCGAAATCGCGCAGCGCATTGCCTGCCTGGCGCAGGGGCGCGTGGATCGCGAGGAAGGTCTTCAGCGCGCCCAGCGCCTCGTCGGAAAGGCGAACCGAGCGCAGTTCCGTCTTTTCGATCAGTCGGTTGGCGATCTCGGCGGAGGTGCGGCCGGCGCTCTCGGCAAGCCCCGTGTCGCTCATAAGTCCGGCGACATGGGCGGCAAGCGCGTCGCGGTCGCCCTCGGCGACGAGCGAAGCGACGGGCTCGTCCAGCATCAGCTTGCGCGAGGGGTTGGAAAGGTCGTCGAGCGCGGCGTCCAGCATCTCCTTGGAGCCGAAGGCGCGGGCAAGGCGTTTCTGCCAGCCGCGCGGCAGGCCGAGCGCGGCCAGCACCGCCTCGAAGACGCGCTGGTCGCCGAGCGTGATCGTAAGGTCATGGTCGGGCAGGACGCCGGCCAGAAGCGCGTGCGCGTCCGCGATGGAGCGGGCGTCGGCGCGCGCGATGTCGGTCTCGCCCAAATCCTCGATGCCGGCCTGGAAGAACTCATTGCCGCCCTCGCGCCGCTGGCGGAACACCTCGCCGAGATAAGCATAGCGCCGCGGCGTGCCGGCCTTGGACGCGATATGGTCGATGCAGACGGGAATTGTGAATTCCGGCCGCAGGCACAATGCCGCGCCGGTCTCGTTTTCTGTCAGGAAGATGCGGCGGCGCAAATCCTCGCCGGCCATGTCGAGGAAGGGGTCGGCGGGCTGGAGGATCGCAACGTCCACCATGCCCACGCCGCGCGCGGCGAAGATGGCGCGGATGTCGTCGGCGATCTGGGGGATTCGGGAGGTCATAGGAGAGCGAGGCGCGAGGCACCCCCCTCTGTCCTGCCGGGCGCCCTGGCCCGAGCCACGGGTCTCGGCCCGTCCTTCGGACCCCCCTCAAGGGGGGAGATCAGTCTCGTCATGGCCGCACGATTTCTGCGACGTCGAAAGATTGCCGGAAGCCTGGAAGCCGCGTGATCTCCCCCCTTGAGGGGGGTCCGAAGGACGGGCCGAGACCCGTGGCTCGGGCCAGGGCGCCCGGCAGGGCAGAGGGGGGTGACTGCCACGCTCAACCCCGATCCGCCTTCTGCGCCGCGAGCACCTTGCGCACGGCCTCGACCAGCCCGCTTTCCGGCACGGAGAACTGCGCCGGGCGGCTTTCGCGCCATTCGGTGTTGTCGGTGATGCCTTCGGCGGCCTTGGCGCCGGCGATCAGGTCCTTGATCTGGACTTCGCCCGCCGCGCGCTCGTCGCCGCCCTGGATGACGACGCAGGGCGCTCCGCGCCGGTCGGCATATTTCATCTGAGCCTTCATGCCCGCGCCGCCGAGATACATTTCGGAGCGGATGCCGGCGGCTCGCAGGTCGGAGACCATCTTCTGATAGCGACCGAGGGATTCGGTGTCCTTGTCCATGACGAGGACGACGACCGGCGCGAGGACTTCGGCCGCATCGAGCTTGCCGAGGTTCTTCAGCGCCGTGACGAGGCGCGAGACGCCGATGGAGAAGCCCGTTGCCGGCACCGGCTCGCCGCGAAAACGCGACACGAGCCCGTCATAGCGCCCGCCGCCCGCGACCGAGCCGAAGCGCACGACCTGGCCGTCCTCGTTGGTGACGTCGAAGGTGAGTTCGGCTTCGTAGACGGGGCCGGTGTAGTATTCGAGGCCGCGGACGACAGAGGGGTCGATGCGGATGCGATCGGGGCCGTAGCCGGCTGCTCGTGCCAGTCTGTAAATCTCGAAAATATTGACAAGGTGCGTCCAATCAACGTGAGAACCGTCAACGGGATCGGACAAGAGCATTATTAACGGTGCAAGCCAATTAAGCTCTCCGGAGCGAATTTGGTCCTCCGTAAAGAAGGGCTCATCATCCACTCGATAGGCTTGGAATACTTCGATCTGAGATTGAGAAAAGCTCACATCTTCTTGACCAATCCTGCAGCGAAATGGCTCGTCCGGACTGCTTAGAACCTCAATTTCCGCGAACAACCGAAATAGCGACCTAGCGACCTCCCCACTTAATCCCACGCCTTTCGTGAAATCACCGCTCTCGTCTAGACGACCATTGGTCAGCAGCAGGAAAACCGGTTCCCAGCCGAATTTATCGAACTTGTCTAGGCTACGGAGAACGCCTAGTTTTTGATCGTCCGTAATTCCTCGCGCCTTGAATATTGCGTCCAACAGGGCTCGGTTGTTCACCCGGATCACATAATCCCCGCGCTTGATGCCGACGGCTTCCAGCGTATCCGCCATCATCATCGCCATCTCCGCATCCGCTGCGACGCCGGGTGTCCCGACGATATCGGCGTCGAACTGCATGAACTGGCGGAACCGGCCGGGGCCGGGCTTTTCGTTGCGGAACACCCAGCCGGAGCGGTAGGAGCGATACGGCTTGGGAAGGCGCTCGAAGTTTTCGGCGACGAAGCGGGCGAGGGGGGCGGTCAAATCGTAGCGCAGCGACAGCCACTGCTCGTCATCGTCCTGGAAGGAAAAGACGCCCTCGTTGGGCCGGTCCTGGTCGGGCAGGAACTTGCCGAGCGCATCGGTGTATTCGATCATCGGCTGTTCGACCGGATCGAAGCCGTAAAGCTCGTAGACCTCGCGGATTTTCGCGGTCATGGCGTCGACGGCGCGGATGTCGTCGGCATGGCGGTCGACGAAGCCCCGCGGAAGCCGCGCCTTCATTTTTTCCGCCTTGCTGCTCATGTCGAAATCCGCCTGCGATGATTGGAAATGCGCCCGGAACGGGCGCGCCGTGTCCTAACCGATAGGAACGAAGGCGGCAAGTGTCGGGGGTGGACCGTTAGCGGTGTGCAGGAAGAGGGGGTGAGGCATGGACCTCTGTGACGAGCACAGGGGTGACGGAGACGTGTTTGCCGGACCCGTCGGTCTTCCAGCTTGGCCGCTTCCCTAGATGCCGTCACCCCTGTGCTCGTCACAGGGGTCCATGCCTCGAAGGATCATGTCGAGTGCCACAGTCCCGTCCAAACAAAAAAAAGCGGGCCGGAGCCCGCCTTTGGCGAATGGAGATCGCTGTTCTTACGCGCGGGCGGCGACGGAGACCGAGCCGGGGCCCGAGACCGAAAGAGCGAGGAAGCCGCCGGCCATGGCGAGGTTCTTGAAGAAGTTGTTGAACTGGTTCTGGTCGGCGAAGTCCATGTGGCCGATCAGCGCCGTGGCCATGCAGAAGAGCGCGAACGCATAGGCGACGTAGCGCGTCTTGAAGCCGACGATGATGGCGATGCCGCCGAGCACCTTGAGCGCGATGATGAGCCAGGTGACGAGCATCGGCGCGGGCAGGCCGAGCGAGCCCATATAGCCGGCAAAGCCGCCGGGCGCGGTGAGCATTCCGAAGCCGGAGATGACGAAAAGCGCAACCAGAAGGATGCGGGCGACGAGAAGGACGGCGTCGTTGGACATGGCGATGTGATTCCCTTGGGAGGAGGAGTGGATCGCCGGTATGTACTTGTGGTGAGGTGATTGCGCGAGATGTCTGGTGCGCGACGCTGCGTTCAGGATTGGTGAACGATGTGGGGGAGGGTGTTCACAGGACGCGATGGTTGGGTTTTTGTGTAGGGGACCCCCACCCTTTATCCCTCCCCACAAGGGGGAGGGAGGGCATACACGCGGCGCCTCATTCTCTAAACGGGGTGGTGCGTTGAAGGGTTAAGTGCGGCGCTGGCGGACTCCCTCCCCCTTGTGGGGAGGGATGAAGGGTGGGGGTCAATTCGGGAAAAAACTTGGTTCCGCGAAGCCTTATCCCGGATGAATCATGTTCTCAGGCCGCACGATGCGGTCGTAGTCCTCGGCGCTGACATGCCCGCTGGCGATGGCTTCCTCGCGCAAGGTCGAGCCGTTCTTGTGCGCTATCTTGGCGATCTTCGCCGCATTGTCGTAGCCGATGGTCGGGGCGAGCGCGGTGACGAGCATCAGGGATTTCTGGACGAGTTCGGCGATGCGTTCTTCGTTCGCTTCGATGCCGGCGATGCAATTGTCGGCGAAGGAGCGCATGGCGTCGCCGGCGAGGCGGACGGACTGGAGGACGGCGTTGGCGATGACGGGCTTGAAGACGTTGAGCTCGAAATGGCCCTGGCTGGCGGCGGTCGCGACGATGGTCTGGTTGCCCATGATCTGCGTTGCCACCATGGTCAGCGCCTCGGCCTGGGTCGGATTGACCTTGCCGGGCATGATCGACGAGCCGGGCTCGTTTTCGGGCAGCAGAAGTTCGCCGAGGCCGGAGCGCGGGCCGGAGCCGAGGAAGCGGATGTCGTTGGCGATCTTGAAAAGATCGGCCGCGAGCGCGGAAAGCGCGCCATGGAAGTGGACGGCCGCGCCGTGGCTGGCCAGCGCCTCGAACTTGTTTTCGGCCGTGCGGAAGGGCAGGCCGGTGAGTTCGGCGACGCGGGCGGCGAAGCCCTCGTCGAAGCCGGCGGGCGAATTGAGCCCGGTGCCGACGGCGGTGCCGCCCTGCGCCAGCGCATGGACGTCGTGCAGGCTTTCCACGATGCGGCGGCGCCCAGTGACGAGGGCGGCGACATAACCGGAAAATTCCTGGCCGAGCGTCAGCGGCGTCGCATCCTGCGTATGCGTGCGGCCGATCTTGATGATGTCGGAAAAGGCGGCCGCCTTTTCCTGCAAGGCGGTGATCAGATGGTCGAGGCCGGGCAGGAGCGTCGCATGGGTCTCGCGCACGATGGCGATGTGGATCGCGGTCGGGAATGTGTCGTTGGACGACTGGCTCATATTGACGTGGTCGTTCGGGTGGACCGGTTTCTTGGAGCCCATCTGCCCGCCCATCAGTTCGATGGCGCGGTTGGCGATCACCTCGTTGGCGTTCATGTTGGACTGTGTGCCCGAGCCGGTCTGCCAGACGACGAGGGGGAAATTGTCGTCGAGCCTGCCGTCGATCACTTCCTGCGCGGCCTCGACGATTTTCGCGGCGCGCTCCGCATCGAGGATGCCGAGCGACAGGTTCGTCTCGGCGGCGGCGCGCTTGACGAGGCCGAGCGCGTGGAGAAGCGGCAGCGGCATCTTCTCGGTGCCGATGCGGAAATTCTCGATCGAACGCTGCGTCTGCGCGCCCCAGTAGCGGTCTGCGGGCACGTCGATGGCGCCGAACGTGTCGGTCTCGGTGCGGATATCTGTCATGCGGTGCTCCCTCGGTTGGTTGGCATATGGGGCATAAGCGGCCGAGTTCAAAGGAGCGAGGCAAGGCCGAGGACGAAGGCGTAGCGCGCGGTCTTGGCGATTGCGACGATGATGAGGAAGAGGGGGAAGGGGATGCGCAAAATCCCTGCGACGACGGTGAGCGGATCGCCGATGATCGGCACCCAGGACAGGAATAGCGACCAGAGGCCGTAGCGCGCGTACCAGGCTTCCGCCCGTGCGATCCGGGCCGGCGAGGCTGGGAACCAGCCCTTGTCCCGGAACTGCGTGACGAAGACGCCGAGAAGCCAGTTGATGCAGGAACCGGAGGTGTTGGCAAGGCTGGCGACGAGGAGGAGGGCAAGCGGATCGGCCGCGCGGGACGCGTGCAGCGCGGCGAGCACGGCTTCCGACGTGCCGGGCAGGAGCGTGGCGGAGGTGAAGGCGGAAACGGCGAGCGCCCACAGGGCGGCGGGTTCGCCGGTCATCGATGAGGGCGGGATCGGATCATGGCGGCTTGGTGCCCTGCCGATCCGCCGCTGGCAAGAGGGCACGAAAAAGGGCGGCCCGAAGCCGCCCGCATTTCCGTCAGTTGGTTCCGAGCCTAGAACTTGCTCTTGACGTCGCCGGCGCCCTTCTGGACCTTGCCTTCGGTCTTCTGGGCCTTGCCCTTCATCTCGGTCTCCTTGGAGCCCGTCGCCTTGCCGGCCGCTTCCTTGACGGCCCCGGCCGCCTGCTTGGCGGCACCCTTGATCTGATCCTTGTTCACCATAGTCATCTCCTTGGGAACGCCGACGAATTGTCGGACGCGAGATGAACGTGGATTGTGTCTTTTGGTTGCAGGCCCGGCCGATCACGAAAACGAAAAGGGCGCCCCGAGAGGCGCCCTTTCCTGATGCTTTGGAGCTTGGACTTAGAAGTCCATGCCGCCCATGCCGCCCATGCCGCCGGGCATACCGCCCGGCATTCCGCCGCCGGCCGATTCCTTCTTCGGAGCCTCGGCGATCATCGCCTCGGTGGTCACGAGAAGGCCGGCAACCGAGGCTGCGTCCTGGAGCGCGGTGCGCACGACCTTGACCGGATCGACGATGCCCATGGCGATCATGTCGCCATATTCGCCGGTCTGGGCGTTGTAGCCGAAGCTCTCCGAACCGTTGTCGAAGATCTTGCCGGCGACGATCGAGGCCTCGGCACCGGCGTTGGTCGCGATCTGGCGGGCCGGAGCCTGCAGCGCGCGGCGCACGATGTTGATGCCGGCTTCCTGATCGGCGTTCTCGCCCTTGGAGGTGATCAGCTTGGAGGCGCGCAGGAGAGCGGTGCCGCCGCCTGCAACGATGCCTTCCTCGACGGCCGCGCGGGTCGCGTTGAGGGCGTCGTCGACGCGGTCCTTCTTCTCCTTGACTTCGACTTCCGTCGAGCCGCCGACGCGGATGACGGCAACGCCGCCGGCCAGCTTAGCAAGACGCTCCTGCAGCTTCTCGCGGTCGTAGTCCGAAGAGGTCTCTTCGATCTGCGCCTTGATCTGCGCGACGCGGCCTTCGATTTCCGACTTCTGGCCGGCACCGTCGACGATCGTCGTGTTTTCCTTGGTGATCGAAACCTTCTTGGCGCGGCCGAGCATGTCGAGGCCGACATTCTCCAGCTTGATGCCGAGGTCTTCCGAGATCACCTGGCCGCCGGTGAGGACGGCGATGTCCTCGAGCATGGCCTTGCGGCGGTCGCCGAAGCCCGGAGCCTTGACGGCAGCGATCTTGAGGCCGCCGCGCAGCTTGTTGACGACGAGCGTGGCCAGGGCCTCGCCTTCGACGTCTTCGGAAATGATGACGAGGGGCTTGGACGACTGGACGACGGCTTCGAGAACCGGCAGCAGCGCCTGGAGGTTCGACAGCTTCTTCTCGTGGAGGAGGATGTAGGCGTCTTCCAGCTCGGCGACCATCTTTTCCGGGTTGGTCACGAAGTAGGGCGACAGGTATCCGCGGTCGAACTGCATACCTTCGACGACTTCGAGCTCGGTCTCGGCGGTCTTGGCTTCCTCGACCGTGATGACGCCCTCATTGCCGACCTTCTGCATGGCCTCGGCGATCATCTCGCCGATTTCCTTCTCGCCATTGGCCGAGATGGTGCCGACCTGGGCGACTTCAGCCGAGGTGTTGATCTTGGCGGCCGACGAAACGAGGTTCTTGACGACTTCCGAGACGGCCAGATCGATGCCGCGCTTCAGGTCCATCGGGTTCATGCCGGCGGCAACGGCCTTGGCGCCTTCCTGGACGATCGACTGCGCCAGAACGGTCGCGGTCGTGGTGCCGTCGCCGGCGATGTCGTTGGTCTTCGAGGCCACTTCGCGCACCATCTGGGCGCCCATGTTCTCGAACTTGTCTTCCAGTTCGATTTCCTTGGCGACGGTGACGCCGTCCTTGGTGATGCGCGGTGCGCCGAACGACTTGTCGATGACGACATTACGTCCCTTCGGACCCAATGTGACCTTCACGGCGTTGGCGAGAATGTCCACGCCGCGCAACATGCGCTCGCGGGCATCGCGGGAAAACTTGACTTCTTTTGCAGCCATTTGTCTCTGCTCCCGGACCTAGTGGTCCTTTGAATGAGTGGATGGATGGACGGGACCGGCGATCAGCCGATGATGCCCATGATGTCGGCTTCCTTCATGATCAGAAGGTCTTCGCCGTTGAGCTTGACTTCGGTGCCGGACCACTTGCCGAACAGCACGCGGTCGCCCTGCTTGACGTCCAGCGGAACGAGCTTGCCGGCTTCGTCGCGGGCGCCCGAGCCGACGGCGATGACTTCGCCTTCCTGCGGCTTTTCCTTGGCGGTGTCCGGAATGATGATGCCGCCCTTGGTCTTTTCCTCGGAATCGACCCGGCGGACAACCACGCGGTCGTGAAGCGGGCGGAACGTCGACTGTGTCATGTGACTTTGATCCTCGATACGGATGATGGTAGGGGTTCCCTCCGTCCGGAGAACCGGACTTCGTTAGCACTCTCATCTGGTGAGTGCCAACTGGCCGGTGAGATAGGCCCGCCGCAAACCGGAGTCAAGAAGCTGGCCACGCGAAGACGATCTTCATTCGGTTTTTTCGGAATGTTCGGCCGCTCATTCGACCTGCGCCAGCTCGACGCGGCATTGCGCGGCGTCGATATTCACCCGGCGCTGGTGCCCGAGGGCGTCAAGATGACCATCGTCAATCTGATGAAGGACCACGGCATCGACGAAATGCCGGAGGCTTATCCCATGGTCGCCGACATGTTCGGCTATGCCGTGATGGGGGCCAACGCCTTCGAGGGCATTCACGGCGGTGTGCGGCTGGAGGCGGTCGAGGCGCGTGTGGAGAAAGCGCTGGAGGCGGGCGAGGGGATGGATGCACAGCTTTTGCTGCTGGCGGTCCATGCGAAGCTGATTCAGCCCGAGATCGTGGCCCGCTACGACATAGCGGCCGACGACGCCGGGCAGAGCGACGAAACGGGATGACTTGGCAGTCGCCTTCGGCTAGATGCGGATCGACCTCAAATCCCGCCTGCGAGCATCAAATGTCCAACCTCATCGAAAGCCTCGACGACCTCGCCAATGGCTACAGCGTCATTTTGAGCGACGTCTGGGGCGTGGTGCACAATGGCGTCGACATCTTTCCCGATGCCTGCGCGGCGCTGAAGCGCGCGCGCCAGAAGGGCAAGATCGTCATCCTCATCACCAATTCGCCGCGCGTGCGCGACGATGTCGAGGACCAGTTGGCCGCCATCGGCGTGCCGCGCGACTGCTGGGATCATCTGGTGACTTCCGGCGATGTCACCCGCGACCTGATTGCGGACGGTCCACGCCGCATCTTCCATCTGGGGCTCGACCGCGATCTGTCGCTTTATGACGGGCTCGACGTCGAACTGGTCGAGGAACAGGAGGCGTCCGGCGTCGTCTGCACCGGCATGTTCGACGACGAGACCGAGACGCCCGAGGATTATGCCGACATGCTGAGGCGGTTCCGCTCGCGCGATCTGCCCTTCATCTGCGCCAATCCCGATATCGTCGTGGAGCGCGGCGACAAGCTCGTCTGGTGCGCTGGCGCGCTGGCCCGCGACTACGCCCAGCTTGGCGGCCGCTCCTTCGTCGCCGGCAAGCCGCACCAGCCGATCTATGCCGCAGCGCTGATCCTCGCAACCCATGCGCTCGGCCGCCAGGTGAAGCCGGCCGACGTGCTGGCGATCGGCGACGGCGTCCTGACCGACGTCAAGGGCGCGGTGTCGAACGACATCGACATCCTGTTCGTGACCGCCGGCATCCACGCGCGCGAATATGATACGGATGGCGCGCCGGATGTGGCGCGGCTCGCGACTTTCCTCGACAGCCACGGCTATGCACCCGTCGCTTCAATCCCGCGCTTGCGTTGAGCGCATGACCGGCGACTTCGCCCATATCCGCGGAAGCGACGCGCTGCCCGAAGCCTTGCGCGGCGCCGTGGTCGCGATCGGCAATTTCGACGGTGTCCATCGCGGACATCGCGCCGTGCTCGACCGCGCGCTGGCCGAGGCGAGGCGGCTCGGCGTGCCGACACTCGTGCTGACCTTCGATCCCCATCCGCGCATCCTCTTCCGTCCCGATATCCCGCTCTTTCGACTGACGTCGCCGGCGATGAAGGCGCGTCTTCTGGAAGCCTGCGGCTTCGACGGCATGGTCGAGCAGACATTCGACATCGATTTCGCGAGCCTGACGGCTGAGGAGTTCGTCGCGAAGATTCTGGTCGAGCGACTCGGCATCGCCCATGCGGTGACGGGGTTCGACTTTCATTTCGGCAAGGCGCGCGGCGGCGGCCCGGCCTTCCTGATGGAAGCGGGTGGGCGTCACGGCTTCGGGGTAACGCTGGTCGACGCCTTTCGCGACGAGGGTGCCGAGATCGTCTCGTCCAGCTGGATTCGCGAATTGCTGGCCGAGGGCGAAGTGGCGGAGGCCGCCGGCCTGCTCGGCTATCGCTTCGCTGTCGAGGCCGAGATCGTCGGGGGGCAGAAGCTCGGCCGCACGCTCGGCTACCCGACCGCGAACATGGTGCTTTCGCCGGACAATCACCTGGCGCACGGCATCTATGCCGTGCGGATGAAGCGCGCGGACGGCTCTTTGCATGACGGCGTCGCGAGCTTCGGGCGGCGTCCGACCGTCTCCGATTACGGCGCGCCGCTGCTCGAGACCTTCCTGTTCGACTTTTCCGGCGACCTTTATGGCGAGACCTGCCAGGTGGGTTTCTTTGCCCGGCTGCGCGGCGAGGAGAAGTTTGACGGGCTCGACGCGCTGACCGCACAGATGAAAAAGGACGAGGCCGAGGCGCGGGCTGTGATGGAAAAAACACAGCCTGTCGGCGAACTCGACGCTGCGCTCCACTTCGCCGCGCTCTAAACATTTGTTTACTTGTGAAGGTGCCTCGTAGCGGGCATGGGCGATTGTTCGCGTGATGCGTGTGTCGAGGAGATCAGAATGTCGAAATTTGCAGTTGCCGGTGCCGTTCTTTCGGTCTCGACCATGCTGGCCACGCCATCCTTCGCCCAGTCGGGCTGGTTTTCCGGTGACTGGAGCCTGACGCTTGGCGTCGCCGCGCTTTCGGTTCCCGAATATGAAGGCGACGACAAGTATCGCTTCGTCGCGCAGCCGATCGTCTCGTTCGGCCGCCAGGGCACCGAACGGCGCTTTTCCTCGCGCAACGACAACATTTCCATCGGTTTGATCGACACCGGCATTTTCCGCGCCGGCCCGACCGGCAAGCTGATCTTCGAGCGCGACGGCGGTGATTCGGACGATCTCGTCGGCCTCGACCCGATCCGCTTCGGCGGCGAACTGGGCGGCTTTGCCGAATATTACGCGACCGACTGGCTGCGCCTGCGCGGCGAGGTGCGCCACGGCATCCGCTCGCATGATGGCATCGTCGCGGACCTTGCCGCCGACGCCTTCATGAATGTGACGCCGACCGTGCAGATTTCGGCCGGCCCGCGCGTCTCGATGGCGTCGAGCGATTATTTCGACGCCTATTACGGCGTCTCGGCAGCCGAATCGCTCGCATCCGGCTTGACGCCCTATACGCCCGAAGGCGGCTTCCGCTCGGTCGGCGTCGGCGCTGCGATCAAGTGGGACGTGACCGACACGGTGGAAACCAGCCTCTTCGGCGAATATTCGCGACTGGTCGGCCCGGCGGCGGATTCGAGCCTCGTGCGCGAACGCGGCAGCGAGAACCAGTTCACCATCGGCGTCTCGGCGACCTATCGGTTCGATTTTTCGCTATAGGCATTCGGGTGAGAGCGGCCTGCAAACGGCGGCTTTCTGTGCTTCCGGTGCTCATGTACGAAAAGTACACTCCGCTCCGGTTCTCGAAATCCGTCGTTTTCGGCTCGCACTGACCCGAATGCGCGACAGCGCCATTATTGCTCGATCTTTGTCCAGCCTTCACGCATGGCGTCGAGGTCGCCTTTCCAGCCGATCCCTCGGAGGCTTTCGATCCCCTGTCGGCGGCGGTGATTGAGAACGACCTGTTGGAGTGCTTGCTCGATCGTCGCCTTCTTGGTCTTGAGTCCGGTTGCCTCCATGGCCTGCCGCATCAACTCGTCGTCGATTTCGAGATTGGTTCGCATGACAGCTCCATCGAGTTGCTGACTGGATTATGCACATTCGATCCGACGCATCCAACCACAGGAAACCCCTTTATTCCCGTCCAAGCCTCCGCTAAAAGCGCGGTCGATGTCTGACTTGCCGACCATGATCGCGCGGACGATACGAATTACTGGCCCGGCTGTCCGGGCGGCCTGAGGGCTGCCGGACGGTCCGGGTTGCCGCCGTTTGCCGCGCCGCCCCGTTGCGCGCGCTCTCTTTACCGACATTGATTGACGCGCGAACCTTGACGTTCGCCACAGGGCCATGACGATGACCGACGCTGCCGAGAAGATCGACTATTCGAAGACGCTGTACCTGCCGCAGACGGAGTTTCCGATGCGTGCGGGCCTGCCGGAAAAGGAGCCGCAGATCGTGGCCCGCTGGCAGGAGATGGGACTTTATAAAAAGCTGCGGAAGGAGGCCGAGGGCCGGCCGCTCTTCGTGCTGCATGACGGCCCGCCCTACGCCAACGGCAACATCCATATCGGCCATGCGCTCAACAAGATCCTGAAGGACGTCATCACCCGCTCTTTCCAGATGCGCGGCTATGACTCCAATTATGTGCCGGGCTGGGACTGCCACGGCCTGCCGATCGAATGGAAGATCGAGGAGCAGTATCGCGCCAAGGGTCTCGACAAGGACCAGGTGCCGGTCAACGAGTTCCGGCGCGAGTGCCGCGAATTCGCGCAGAAATGGATCGACGTGCAATCGGCCGAGTTCAAGCGGCTCGGCATCGAGGGCGATTTCGACAATCCCTATACGACGATGAACTTCCACGCCGAGGCGCGGATCGCCGGCGAACTTTTGGAGTTCGCCAAGTCTGGGCAGCTCTATCGCGGGTCGAAGCCGGTGATGTGGAGCGTGGTCGAGCGCACCGCGCTGGCGGAGGCCGAGGTCGAGTATCAGGATTATGAGAGCGATACGGTCTGGGTGAAGTTTCCCATCATTGGATACGACGAAACAGCCCCGAATGCGGACGTGTTAAAGTCCGCTTCGGTCGTGATCTGGACGACTACGCCTTGGACCATTCCAGGTAATCGTGCGATCGCCTTTTCCATGCGCGTCGAATACGGAGTGTATGAAGTTACTGATGCGGCTGCAGACAACTGGGCGAAGGTTGGAGATCGTCTGGTAATTGCCAAATCCTTGGTTGAGGCTGTTATGAAACAGGCTCGGGTGGATGCCTATGAAGAATTGGCATCCCCAAATCCCGTAGAGATCGGCCTATTGCAGTGTGCCCACCCACTTAAAGGTCTCGGCGATGGGTACAACTTCACCGTTCCGATGCTGCCGGGCGATCATGTCACCGACGACGCGGGTACGGGCTTCGTCCACACCGCGCCGGGTCATGGCCGCGAGGATTTTGACGCATGGATGGACGCTGCTCCCCTGCTAAGGGAGCGCAGGATCGAAACCCGCATCCCCTTCACCGTCGACGATGCCGGCTTCTTCACCAGGGATGCGCCGGGCTTCGGGCCGGATCGCGAGGGTGGCGCGGCGCGAGTCATCGACGACAACGGCAAGAAGGGCGACGCCAACAAGGCCGTCATCGAGGCGCTGATCGCCGCGAACATGCTGTTCGCGCGCGGCCGCCTGAAGCACTCCTATCCGCATTCCTGGCGGTCCAAGAAGCCGGTGATCTTCCGCAACACGCCGCAATGGTTCGTCCATATGGACAAGGAACTGAAGGGTTGGGGGCTTTCGGATGAGCAAATCGCGACGGGAATGCTTCTCGGAAAGGAAGACACCCTTCGAAACCGCGCGCTGAAGGCGATCGACGATACGCGTTTCGTGCCCGCCGCAGGCCAGACGCGGCTGCGCGCGATGATCGAGGATCGGCCCGACTGGGTGCTTTCGCGTCAGCGCGCCTGGGGCGTGCCGATCTGCGTCTTTGCCGACGAGAATGGCGAGGTGCTGATCGACGAGGCCGTCAACAAGCGCATTCTCGACGCGTTCGAGGCGGAAGGGGCGGATGCGTGGTTTGCCGAGGGCGCGCGAGAGCGGTTCCTCGGCGCCAAGGCCAACGAGCCGTGGAAAATGGTCACCGACATTCTCGACGTCTGGTTCGATTCGGGCTCGACCCACACCTTCACACTGGAGGACCGGCCGGACCTGAAATGGCCCGCCGACGTCTATCTGGAAGGCTCCGACCAGCATCGCGGCTGGTTCCATTCCTCGTTGTTGGAAAGCTGCGGAACGCGCGGCCGTGCGCCCTACGACACCGTCGTCACGCATGGATTCACCATGGACGAAGACGGCCGCAAGATGTCGAAATCATTGGGAAATACGGTCACGCCGCAGGACGTGATGTCCAAGTCCGGCGCCGACATCCTGCGGCTGTGGGTGATGACGACCGATTATTGGGAGGACCAGCGGCTCGGCAAGAACGTGCTGCAGACCAATATCGACGCCTATCGCAAGCTTCGCAACACGGTGCGCTGGATGCTCGGCACGCTCGCCCATGACATTCCGTCGGAAAATGGGGGCGAGGAGGTCGCCTATGCCGACATGCCCGAACTCGAAAGGCTGATGCTGAACCGCCTGGCCGAGTTGGACGAGGTGGTTCGCAAGGGCTACGACGCATTCGACTTCAAGCGGATCACCCGCGCGCTGATCGACTTCATGGTGGTCGAGCTCTCGGCCTTCTATTTCGACATCCGCAAGGATGCCCTTTATTGCGACGCGCCGTCGAGCACCCGCCGAAAGGCGGCGATCGTGGTGGTGCGCCGCCTGTTCGACAATCTGGTGAAATGGCTCGCGCCGATGCTGCCCTTTACCTGCGAGGAAGCCTGGCTGGAGCGCTACCCGGATGCGGTCTCGGTGCATCTGGCGCAGTTCGACGCGATGCCCGAAGAATGGCGCAATGCGGCGTTGGCCGAAAAGTGGCGCAAGGTGCGCCAGGTCCGCCGCGTCGTCACCGGCGCGCTCGAAATCGAACGCAAGAACAAGACGATCGGCTCGTCGCTTGAAGCCGCGCCGATCGTGTATGTTGCCGACAAGGACCTGCTGGCCGCCATCGCCGACCGCGACATGGCCGAAATCTGCATCACCAGCGGCATCGGGATCGTCGAGGGCGCAGCGCCCGAAGGGGCGTTCTTGCTGGACGAGGTCAAAGGCGTCGGCGTCGTGTTCAAGCGGGCGCCGGGCGAGAAATGCGCGCGCTCCTGGCGCTTCACCGACGATGTCGGGTCCGATCCGGAATTCCCCGACGTCTCCGCGCGCGATGCGGCTGCACTTCAGGAACTCAAGGCGCTCGGCCGGTTGACTTGATGAGAATGGCGTCGGGCGCTATATTCGGTTCCGGAGTGGAGACCCGGCGGTAACCGGGCCTCCTTTCCTAGATTTTAAGAAGTTGGACCCGGACGCGCACTGACCAGCTTGTCCGGGTTCTTCTTATCTCCAGGGTGACGCACAGTGGAATCCACATAGCGGCACTCTCCTTGTTGAAAGCAAAGCCGTTGCCACGGCCGGGTCGGCTCATCCTCCCGGTCGCGCCGGCTGGCTCGGCGCTGCTGCTTTTGCCCCCAACGTCTTGAATGTAGACTGCATTCCGTTCGTGCAACAAGCGGTTGCGGTGGTGACGGCGAAGTGTGTTGGCAAGCACTGGCCCGCCGTTGCGTGGCGCGGCCTGCCATGCGATACAGGCGCGCAATGATGAAGCGCCTTCATGTCGCCGCGTTTACAGGCGATGGCGCGCTGATGGGCGAAGGCAGAATCAAAGAGGGTTCGATGAGCAATGCAAGACTGACGGCGAACCGGATGCTGCCGGCCGGACTGGTCGTCGCTTCCGCCTTGACGCTCGCCGGCTGCATGGGGCCGACCTACGGCACCGGCACGCCGTCTGACCAGCAACTGCTTGAAGATGTGACCGGTATCCTGTCGCTGGGCCCCGAGCAGCGCGAACCGATCAACTACCAGCCGCGCGGCGATCTTGTGCGCCCGGCGTCCACGGCTGTCCTGCCCCAGCCGCAGCAGAGCGCCGCGAGCGGCGAGGCCTGGCCGGAATCCCCCGAGGCGCGGCTTGCCCGCGTTCGCGAAGAGGCGACGCTGAACCAGGACGACAGTACATATGATTCCGGCCTGCGCGGCCCGCGCAGCGCCCCCAGCTTGCCTGACCTGGACCGGCACAAGGGCGTCGATTCGATGAGCGCCGACCGGGCCAGCCAGCGCGAGGAATTCAACCGGCGCCTCGCCCAGTCTCAGGCACGCGACCCGAACCAGCGCCGCTTCCTGTCGGAGCCGCCGACACAGTACCGCCAGCCGGCGGAAACCGCACCGGTCGGCGATGTCGGCGAAGACGAATGGCGCAAGGAACGCGCCGCCCGGCAGGCACGGGGCGAGATCACCTGGCGCGACATGATCCCCGGTCTTTGACCGGCTATTTGCGCTGAGACCTGAAGAAGGTCCGCAGCAGTGTTGCGGATTTCTGCTCGGAGAAACCCGAATAGGTTTCCGGCGCATGATGACAGGTGGCGGATGAAAAGAAGCGCGGCCCGTTGACGACGGCGCCGCCTTTTTCGTCTTCCGCGCCGAAATAGAGCCGCCGGATGCGCGCGAAGGAGATCGCAGCCGCACACATCGCGCAGGGCTCCAGCGTGACGTAGAGATCGAGGCCGGTCAGACGCTCCTGTCCGAGCGCGTGGCAGGCTTCCCGGATGACGAGCATTTCGGCATGGGCGGTGGGATCGTTGAGTTCGCGGGTGCGATTGCCGGCGCTGGCGATGATTTCGGTGTCGCGGACGATGACGGCGCCGACGGGCACTTCGCCGCGCGTGGCCGCAGCCTCGGCTTGCGCCAAGGCGAGGGCCATGAAATCCGGCCGCGCCGACTGGGAATGGTTCTGAGACATTTTTCTCGCAGAGCTGAAAACGCTCTGATAGTTACCCGCGCTGAAAGGCAAAGGCCACATGACCGACGACAATAAGAACAAGGGCCGCTCCGGTGGACCATCCGGCAACCGCGGCCGCGGCGAAGACCGTGGGGAACGAACGCAAGGCGCGCGCGCAAAGCCGTTCGTCAAGCGCGAGGGGGATCGCAAGCCTTATGCCGCGCGCGACGGCGAGAAGAAGCCTTTCGTCCGCCGCGAGGATGGCGAGCGCAAACCTTATGCGAAGCGCGAGGACGGCGACCGCAAGCCGTTCGTCAAGCGCGAGGGGGATCGCAAGCCTCATGCCGCGCGCGACGGCGAGAAGAAGCCTTTCGTCCGCCGCGAGGATGGCGAGCGCAAACCTTATGCGAAGCGCGAGGACGGTGACCGCAAGCCGTTCGTCAAGCGCGAGGGGGATCGCAAGCCTCATGCCGCGCGCGACGGCGAGAAGAAGCCCTTCGTCCGCCGCGAAGATGGCGATCGCAAGCCCTATCAAAAGCGCGAGGGTGATCGACGGTCGGTCGTGGACAATGCCGCCGAGTCAGCGCGGGGCGAGGAACGGATCGCCAAGAGATTGGCGCGTGCCGGCGTCGCCTCGCGCCGCGACGCCGAGGACATGATCGCCGCAGGCCGCGTCTCGGTGAACGGCAAGGTGCTCGACAGTCCGGCGCTGAACGTCACCGGCAAGGACCGCATCGAGGTCGACGGCGCGCCGATCCCCGCGATCGAGCGCACGCGGCTCTTCCTGTTCCACAAGCCGTCCGGCGTGGTGACGACCAACAAGGACCCGGAAGGCCGTCAGACCGTGTTCGACGTGTTGCCGAAGGGCCTGCCGCGCCTCCTGACGGTGGGGCGTCTCGACATCAATACGGAGGGTCTGCTGCTTCTGACCAATGATGGCGGCCTCGCGCGGACGCTGGAACTGCCGTCCACCGGCTGGCTGCGCCGCTATCGCGTGCGCGTTCACGGCAAGGTCGAGCCCGACAAGCTGGAAGCGTTGAAGGACGGTATCGCGGTCGATGGCGTCTTCTACGGCGCGATCGAGGCCGTGCTCGAGCGCGAGCAGGGAACCAATGCCTGGATTTCGGTCGGCTTGCGCGAAGGCAAGAATCGCGAGGTCAAGAATGTGATGGGCGCACTCGGCCTCGAAGTCACGCGCCTGATCCGTGTTTCCTATGGTCCGTTCCAGCTTGGCGAACTTGCGGAAGGTGAGATTCAGGAACTGCGTGGCCGGCACCTGCGCGACCAGCTCGGCGACAAGCTGGTCGAGGAATCCGGCGCCGACTTCGACGCGCCGGTCATCAAGGAATTCTCCAACCAGCCGGTGGCGCAGCGCGTCGGCGAGGACGAGGTGCGCAAGCCCGCCCCGCGCAAGCGCGACAAGGACGAGCGGCGCGAGGACGCGCTGGGGCGCTTGCAGACGTCAAAGCCCGGCGGGCGTGGCGGCCCGAGGAGCGGCAAGGACAAGGGAGCGGGCTTCGGCGGCAAGGACAAGGGTGCCGGCTTCGGCGGCAAGGGACGCGGCGAGGCGGGCGAGAAGAAGTTCGAGCCGCCGCGCTCGCGTTCGGCCAATGTGTGGATGGCGCCGGGCGCCAAGGCCGTGGGGCCGAAAAAGGCCGCAAGGCGAGCCGAGGAGACCGAGGGCAAGCGCTATGCCGGCAAGCCCCGGCCCAAGCCGGCCGACGGTCCGAAGGGTCCGCGCCGCGATGACCGGCCAAGTGGCGGGCGTCCGGGCGGCGGGCGTTCGGGTGGCCGGGGAGATCGCCAGCGATGAGGATCGTCGGCGGCGCCTTTCGCGGCCGGCCTCTGGCGACACCCAAGACGAACGCGATCCGCCCGACGACCGACCGTGCGCGCGAGGCCGTCTTCAACGTGATCGCGCATCGCTACGGTGAACATCTCGACGGCGCGCGCGTGCTCGACCTTTTCGCCGGCACCGGCGCGCTCGGCCTCGAAGCCCTGTCGCGCGGGGCGGCCTATGGCGTGTTCATCGAGGAATCGGCCGAAGGGCGCGGCCTGATCCGCACCAATGTCGAGGCGTTCGGCCTGTCGGGACGCACGAAAATCTTCCGCCGCGACGCCACGAAGCTTGGCGAAGCGGGCACGCTTGCGCCTTTCGATCTCGTCTTCGCCGACCCGCCCTATGGCAAGGGGCTTGGCGAATTGGCGCTCGCCGCCGCGCGCGATGGCGGCTGGCTGAAACCCGGCGCGCTGTGCCTCGTCGAGGAAGCGGCGGCGACGCCGTTCCAGCCGCCGGCCGGTTTCACCCTCGACGAGCGGCGCGATTATGGCGACACGACCGTCGCCTTTTGCTTCGCCGCCTGATTTCGGCCTCCCTCGCTCTTCACACATGACGAAGAATTAATCGGCGCGCCGGTTCTTCGCCGGCAGTGAACGCGCTATCTGTGGGTCAATCGCATATTCAACCGAGGACAAGCGAATGCATCTGATGCCCGCCGCAATGGCGAGAGGTCTGGCAGGAACGGCGATCGGTCTCGCGCTCCTGTCGGGCGCAGCGTTTGCGCAGGACGCCAGCGCCACGCCGGACGAGAACGAGATCGCCGACTTCACCCTCGACAACGGGCTCGAAGTGGTGGTGATCCCCGATCGCCGTGCGCCCGTCGTCACCCACATGCTCTGGTTCAAGGTCGGTTCGGCCGACGAGGAGCCGGGCAAGTCCGGCATCGCCCACTTCCTCGAACATCTGATGTTCAAGGGCACGGACGAACATCCGCAGGGCGAGTTCTCGGCCCGGATCGCCGAGGTGGGCGGGCGCGAGAACGCCTTCACCTCCTACGACTACACCGCCTATTTCCAGCAGATCGCGCCCGAGCATCTGGAAACGATGATGGAATTCGAGGCCGACCGGATGACCGGTCTCGTGCTGACCGACGCCGTGGTCGATCCCGAGCGGGAGGTGGTGATCGAGGAGCGCAATTCGCGCATCGAGACACAGCCCAATTCGATCCTCGGCGAATCCGTCAATGCCACGCTCTACCAGAACCACGGCTACGGTGTTCCGATCATCGGCTGGATGCATGAGATCGAGAAGTTGAACCGCGCCGATGCGCTCGAATTCTACCAGCGCTACTACGCGCCCAACAATGCCGTGCTGGTCGTCGCCGGCGACGTCGATGTCGAGGAGGTGCGCGACCTGGCCAACGAGCATTACGGCGCCATTCCGTCCAATCCGGAACTGGGCGAACGCACCCGCACCGAGGAGCCGCCCCAGCGCACGGCGCGCACGGTCACCTATCGCGACGAGCGGGTGACGGTGCCAGGCTATTCCAAGACATGGGTGGTGCCCTCCTATACGACCGCCGAGGACGGCGAGGCCGAGGCGCTCGACCTTCTTTCGGAGATTTTGGGCGGCGGCATCCGCTCGCGGCTCTACCAGTCGCTGGTGGTCGAGCAGGGCATCGCCTCGTCGGCCGGCTCCTATTTCCGCGGCACGTCGCTCGACGCGACGGTGTTCGGCGTCTATGGCGCGCCGCGCGGCGAGGCGACGCTGGAAGACGTGGAGGCAGCCGCCGATGCCGAGATCGGGAAAATTGCCGAAGAGGGCATCACCGCCGAGGAACTGGAGGCGGCGAAGAACCGCTATCTGCGCTCCATCATCTTCGCCCGCGACGACCAGTCGGGCATGGCCAATCTCTACGGCTCGGCGCTGACGACGGGCGCGACGGTCGAGGATGTCGAGGAATGGCCCGAGCGCATCCGCGCCATCGACGCCGAGGCAATCAAGTCCGCAGCCGCGCGCTATCTCGACCAAAGCCGCTCGGTGACGGGCTATCTTCTGCCACAAGAGGAGGGCCGCTCGTGAGCTTCCGTTTCAAGGCATCGACTTTCACCGGTTCGCTCGCTCGCATGATCGGCGCGACCGCACTCGCGCTGACCGTCGCCTGGCCGGCCGCGGCCGCCGTCGACATCCAGGAAGTGCGCTCGGAAACGGGCGTCACGGCCTGGCTCGTCGAGGACTACACGATCCCGATGATCGCGATCAATTTCGCCTTCGAGGGCGGCTCGATCCAGGACCCTGACGGCAAGAGCGGGCTCGTCAATTTGATGAGCGCGCTGTTCGACGAGGGCGCGGGCGACCTGGAAGCGAACGAATACCAGGAGGCGCTCGACAATGCCGGCGCGGAAATGTCGTTCGAGGCTTCGACCGACGCGCTCTATGGCTCGATGCGGCTCCTGTCCGACAACAAGGACGAGGCGCTCGACCTTCTGGCGCTCGCCGTCAACGAGCCACGCTTCGACGAGAACCCCGTCGAGCGGATGCGCCAGCAGATCCTGACCGGCATTCGCGCCGATTCGCGCGATCCGCAACACCAGGGAATGCGCCGGTTCTCGCGCACGCTCTATGGCGACCACCCTTACGCGCAGGAGCGCGAGGGAACGGAAGAGACGATCACCACCGTGACGCCCGATGACCTGCGCGCCGTCCATGGCGATCTCTTGGCGAAGTCGAACCTGCATGTCGCCGTCGTCGGCGCGATCGACGCGGAGACGCTGAAGGCCGATCTCGACCGCATCTTCGGCGACCTTCCCGACGAGGCGGAACTGAAGGACATCTCCCGCATCGAGCCGAAGCTCGGTGAAGAGGTGCTCTACGAATACGCCTTGCCGCAAAGCACGCTGCAACTCGTCTATCCGGGCATCGAGCGCGACGATCCCGAATTCTTCGCGGCCTATCTGATGAACCACATCCTCGGCGGCGGCACGTTCTCCTCGCGGCTTTTCAACGAAGTGCGCGAGACGCGCGGCCTGACCTACGGCATCGGCTCCTATCTCCAGAACCGCGAACTCTCCAGCGCCATGGCGATCTCGACCTCGACGCGTGCCGACCAGGTCACGGAAGCGCTCGACGTCATCAAAGCCGAGGTGGATGAATTCATCGCCGAGGGACCGACCGAAGAGGAACTGGCCAGGGCCAAGACCTATGTCGTGGGCGCCTATGCGATCAACAATCTGGACTCGTCCGCCTCGATCGCCCGCACGCTGCTGGAATTGCAGCGCGACGACCTCGGCATCGATTATATCGAAACGCGCGTCGATGACATCGAATCGGTAACGCTTGACCAGGTAAGAGCTTCGGCGCAACGCTTGCTCACCGCCGAGCCGTCGCTTCTGGTGATCGGTCCCCAGGCCAGGGAAACCGATACCGGGAACGGCGCGGCGGCCGGCGAGGAAGAGACCGACACGTCGAACTGAGCCCTGCACGTCGAACTGGAATGCCCATGAATGCGGTCGTGCCGACCCTGATCGAGAGCGAGACGGCCCGGTCCGCAGCCCCGGGCGGGCCGACATTCGCGCTGGCGCTGGGCGGCGGCGGCGCGCGGGGGCTTGCGCATATCCACGTCATCGAGACGCTGGACGAACTGGGCATCCGCCCGACCATGATCGCCGGCTCGTCGATCGGCGCGATCATGGGCGCCGGCATGGCGGCGGGGATGAAGGGAACGGAGATTCGCGACTATGGCCGCGCGGTGCTCGGCAAGCGTGCGGAAGTGGCGAGCCGGCTCTGGCGCTCGCGCCCGCAATCGCTCGCCGAAATGCTGGAAGGCGGTATCAGGCTCGGTCAGTTCAATCTCGAACGCATCCTGCGCTCGTTCCTGCCCGGCGAAATCCCCGAGACCTTCGAGCAGTTGCAGATCCCGCTCAAGGTGACGGGGACGGATTTCTTCGCCCATGACCTGGCCGTGCTCGAAACCGGCGACCTGCGCTCCGCGCTCGCCGCCTCGGCGGCGCTGCCGGCCGTGTTCCGGCCGGTGCGGCGCGAGGGCCGGCTTCTGATCGATGGCGGGTTCTACGATCCGGTGCCGTTCGACCTGGTGCAGGACGCGGCCGACATCGTGATCGCGGTCGATGTCGTCGGCTATCCGACCAGGGAGACGGCGAAGGGTCCGGATTCGATCGATCTTCTGTTCGGCACCAGCCAGATCATGATGCAGTCGATCATCGCGCTCAACCTGACGCGCTGCCAGCCGCAGATTCTGATCCGCCCGCCGGTCTCCGAATTCCGCGTGCTCGACTTCATGAAGATGGATCAAGTGATGGCGGCGACGGAAACGATCCGCGACGAACTGAAACGCGCGATCGATGCTGCGGTCGAGGCGCAGGCGGGGAAATAACAGGACGAGGGTCATCCCGGAAGCCGCATCGTCGCGGAGCGACGGGCGGTTACCCGGAATCTACTCCGTGAGATTGAAGGTCACGGAATGGGTTCCGGCGCTCGCCTCGCTGCGCTCGGGCTTGGCCGGAATGACACGCGTAGTGCCAGGGCAATCTACTGCAATGTCGACGCCTTGCCCGTCGAGAACGCCGAGTTCGCCGCTGGCGGCGGCGCGGGTATGGGTTCGCCCGCCATCATGCGCGGGCCGATGCCGCGCACGGTGCGAAAGGCGAGGATGACGGCGGCGATGCCGAAGAACACCGCCCCGAGCGCCCAGCCGGCGATGACCCCCTTTGCCCCGAAATATTGCGCGCCGAGCCAGACGAAGGGAATGACGCCGAGCGTCGAACGGCCCCAGTTGAGGACGGTCGAATAGGTGGCGTAGCCGAGATTGTTGAAGGCGGCGTTGGCAACGAAGAGCGCGCCGTTGAAGAGGAACGATCCCGCCGCGATCGTGCAGAAGAAGACGACCAGCGCGCGCGCCTCGCCTGTCGCGCCGAAGAGGTCGGCGATCGGTCCGGCGAAGATGGCGAGCAGCGCCCAGACGGCGAGCACATAGAGCAGTGTGAAAAGAAGGGCGTCGCGCAGCGCATCGTTCAGCCGGTCGTAGCGGCGCGCGCCGTAATTCTGGCCGAGGATCGGGCCGATCGCCCCCGACAGCGCGAAGATGACGCCGAAGGCGACGGGCAGGATGCGGCCGATGATCGCCCAGCCGGCGACGGCTTCATCGCCGAAGGACGCGATCTCGACGGTGACATAGGCATTGCCGACCGGCGTCGCGATCTGGGTCAGAAGCGCGGGAACGCCGATGCCGAAGAACGGGCGCAAAGCCGCCTTGAACCCGGCGAGGTCCGGCATCTTCATCAGCCGGTGAACTTTGTGCGCCCCGTAAAGGCCGACGCCGAGCAGGATCGCGCGCGAGATGACGGTGGAGATCGCCGCGCCTTCGAGCCCGAGCCCGAAGCCGAAGATGAAGATCGGGTCGAGGATGGCCGCGGCGATGCCGCCGGCGAGCGTGACATACATCGCGCGCCGCGCATCGCCGACGCCGCGCATGATGCCCGTCGTCGCCATGCCGACAGCGACCATCGGCATGGAGGGAAGGACGATCTGCAAAAAGCGGGTGGCAAGGTCCTGCGTCTCGCCGCGCGCGCCCAGAAGGCCGACGAGCTCGTGCAGGAAAGGCCACATCGCCGCGGCGATGAAGATGGTGGTCGCGGCCATGTAGACGATGGACGCACCGCCCATTCGCGCGGCCTGCTCGCGGTCGCCGCGTCCGAGCGCGCGGGAGACGACGGCCGAGGTTGCGATGGTGAAGCCGATGGCCACGGAGATGGTGAAGAACATCAGCGTCGAGGCGAAGCCGATGGCCGCGGCAAGCTCCTGCACCCCGAGCATGGAGATGTAGAAGAGGTTGAGCGCGTCGACGAAGAAGACGGCGATCAGCCCGATCGAGCCGGTCACCGTCATCGTCACGACATGGCGCATGGTCGAGCCGGTGACGAACTTGCCCTGCTCGACCGGAGGCCGGGCGTCGGGAAGAGGGGCGTCGGCCGGCTGGGTCGTCAATGGGCGAAGACCCCGTCCATCGATCTGAAACCCTTGAATTCGAGCGCGTTGCCCGACGGGTCGCAGATGAAGAGCGTCGCCTGCTCGCCGGGCTCGCCCTTGAAGCGGACCTGCGGCTTTTCGATCCAATCGATGTCGGAGCGGGCTTCGAGGCGTTCGGCAAGCGCCGTCCAGTCGGCCATGTCGAGGACGACGCCGAAATGCGGGATCGGCACGACGATGCCGCCGACCTTGCCGTCGCGTTCGGCCTTTCCGGCGCCGGGACGCAGATGCGCCGACATCTGGTGACCGAAGAGATCGAAATCGACCCATGTGTCGGAGGAGCGGCCGATGGCGCAGCCGAGCACGTCGGCATAAAAGGCGCGGGTTTGTTCGAGATCGCTGACGGGGAAGGCGAGATGGAAAGGCGTCACGTCACTTGTCCTTGGAAAGTTTTCGTCGTTGCGTCCCATGCCGGGCGACAGGCGAACGCGGCTCAGCCATTGCACATGTCGGGCGCGAACAATAGATGGGGCGGACATCTCGCCCGCCAATGCCGTTTGACCAATCAGGACAATTCCATGAGCCAGATCGAGACCGCCAGGCTGCAAGACCTCGTCGCATCTCTGGTCGAGGCGGCGAAGCGCGCCGGCGCCGATGCCGCCGACGCGGTGGCCGTGCGCTCGCGCTCGACCGACGTGACGGTGCGGCTCGGCAAGGTGGAGGGCACGGAAGCCGCGGAGAGCGACGACATCGCGCTGCGCGTCTTCCTCGGCAAGCGCGTGGCCAGCGTTTCGGCTGCGGCCGGCGCGAACGCGGACGAACTCGCCACCCGCGCGGTGGCGATGGCGAAGGTGTCGCCGGAAGACCCGGTGCAGGGCCTTGCCGACGAGGACCGGCTGGCGCGAACGATCCGCGACCTGGATCTTTTCGACCCGACCGAAATCGACGCGGCACGGATGCGCGAGGATGCCCTTGCGATGGAGGACGCCGCGCGCGCGGTGACGGGCGTGACCAATTCCGGCGGCGCCTCGGTGAGTGCGGGCATGGGCGGGCTGGTGCTGGCGACCTCGGATGGGTTTCTCGGTCAGTACATGGCGACGCGTTTCGGCCGCTCTGTCAGTGTCATCGCCGGCGAAGGCACCGGAATGGAGCGCGACTACGACTTTTCCTCGCGACTGCATTTTTCCGATCTCGAAGCGCCGGAGGCGATCGGCCGGCGGGCAGGCGAACGCGCCGTGCGGCGGCTCGGCGCGAAAAAGGCGAAGACCGGCCCCGTCGACGTGATCTTCGATCCGCGCGTGGCGCGCGGCATTGCCGGGCACCTGGCCGGTGCGATCAACGGCGCGTCCGTTGCGCGCAAGACGAGCTTTTTGCGCGACCAGATGGGCGAGAAGGTCGCCTCAGTCGCGATCACCGTCACCGACGATCCGCTGCGCGTGCGCGGCCCGGCCTCCCGGCCCTTCGACGGCGAGGGCGTGGAGGGCGAGGTGCTGACCATGGTCGAGAACGGCGTCTTGAAGCATTGGCTTCTCTCGACCTCGGCCGCGCGTGAACTGGGGCTGACGACGAATGGCAGAGGCTCGCGTGCGGGCACCTCGGTCAACCCGACCTCGACCAATTTCGCCATCGAGTCGGGGACGGCCGCGCCGCAGGATCTGATCTCGGGCCTGAAACGCGGGTTCTATGTTACCGAGGTCTTCGGCCAGGGCGTCAACATGGTGACGGGCGAATACAGCCGCGGCGCCTCGGGATTCTGGATCGAGAACGGCGAACTCACTCATCCGGTCTCCGAAGTGACCATCGCCTCGAACCTGAAGGCAATGTTCCGGAACATGGTGCCGGCAAACGACGTCGACCGCAATTTCGGCACCGCCGCCCCGACGCTTCTGATCGAAGGAATGACGCTTGCTGGCGAATGACGACCTGGCCGAACTGGCCTTGATCCGGGAGGCCGCGCGCGAGGCGGGCCGCATCGCCATGCGCTATTTCGGCCAGACGCCGGAGGTGTGGATGAAGACCGGCCAGTCGCCGGTCACCGAAGCCGACATCGCCGTCGACCGGTTCCTGAAGGCCGAATTGCTGGCCGCGCGGCCGGACTATGGCTGGCTTTCGGAAGAGACGGTCGCCGATACGTCGCGCCTTTCCGCGCGGCGCACCTTCGTCGTCGATCCGATCGACGGCACGCGCGGCTTCATCAACGGACTCGACATGTGGTGCGTTTCGATCGCGATCGTCGAAGACGGGCGCCCCATTGCCGGCGTCCTGGATGCGCCGGTGAAGGAACAGATATTCGAGGCGACGCGCAGCGGCCCGGCGCTGAGGGACGGCGCGGCGATCAAGGTGCGCGAGGCAGGCGACGTGCCGATCGTCGCCGGCCCGAAGACGATGACGCGGACACTTCTGCCAGGCATCGGCCAGACGGTGAAGGTGCCCTACATTCCCTCGCTCGCCTATCGCATCGCCATGGTGGCCGATGGCGAGATCGACGCCACCTTCGTCAAGCCCAACGCGCATGACTGGGACCTGGCAGCGGCCGACCTGATCCTGCGCCGGGCGGGCGGCGAGTTGCTGACGCCGCAGCGCATTGCGCCGCTCTACGCCGGAACGAGCCCGCGGCACGGCTCGCTCGTCGCCGGATCCGGCGCGCTTCTCGCCGCGATGGTCGAAGAAGCGCGCGATCCCGACTGGTCGCAGGGCTGGTGAAGCGGTTCCAAAATCGCGCGAACTCATTTAAAGCTTCGCCCGCCGGATGCTTCGTGCATCCGAACCCGTTTCACGAAAACCAAAAGCGATTGTCCGATGGCTGAAGAAAGCTCCACCCAACAACTCCTGCATCTCGTCTTCGGCGGCGAACTGACGTCGCTCAAGGGCGTCCAGTTCAAGGATCTGGCGAGCCTTGATGTCGTCGGAATCTTCCCCGACTACAAATCCGCCGAGGCCGCATGGCGCGCCAAGGCGCAGGAAACCGTGGACAATGCCCAGATGCGCTATTTCATCGTGCATCTGCATCGCCTGCTCGAACCGCAGAGCTGATCTGTCCGCCGGATGGGGAAAAAGACCATCAGCAATACCGACAGGATCGACGAGGGCGCGGCCCCGCGCCGCCGGCCGCTGAAGGCGGCGTGGCAGAAATTGCGTGGGCCGCTGGCCGAGACGCCGGCCGCCAAGAATGCGCTCGCCGCCGTCATCGTCGCTCTGATGCGTGCGATCAAGGCGACCAATCCGCTTGCATCGGGTTCGGACGATCCGATCACGGCGATCCGGCCGCAAGAGCCGGTGATCGTCGCGCTGTGGCACGGCCAGCATCTGCTGGCGCCGGCCTATCTCCCCCGCGAATTGCGCTTCACCGCGCTGTTCTCGAAGAGCCGCGACGCCGAGTTGAACGCGCTCGTCGCCGAACGCTTCGGTTTCGGCATCGTGCGCGGCTCGGGCGGGCGTGAGGGGCACGACACGGACAAGGGCGGCGCGCGGGCGCTGATCCTGCTCAAGCGCGCGCTCGACCAGGGCGGCAACGTCGCGATGATCGCCGACATCCCACACGGCAAGCCACGTGACGCCGGGCTCGGCATCGTCACGCTGGCGCGGATTTCCGGCCGGCCGATCCTGCCCGCCGCGCTGGCGACGAGCCGCCGCAAGGTGCTTGAGAAGAGCTGGGACAAGACCGCCATCAACCTGCCCTTCGGCAAGGCGGCGATCGTGATCGGCGAGGCGATCCGCGTGCCCGCCGATGCTGATGACGATGCGATGGACGCGATGCGCCGCGAGGTCACCGCCGGACTGAACCGGGTCACGGCAAGAGCCTACGGGCTGGTGGAGAAGGCCGCATGAGCGAACGCTGGGCGCGCGCGCTTTTGACGACCTACCGGCTGGCCGGCGCGGCCGCCTATCCGTTGATCGGCGGCTATGTCGCCTATCGCGCCAGCCGCGGCAAGGAAGACCGCAAGCGCCGGCGCGAGCGCTATGGGATGACGCAGGTCGCCCGGCCCGACGGTCCGCTGATCTGGGTCCATGCGGCGAGCGTCGGCGAGACGCTGGCAGTGGTGCCGCTGGTTCGCAAGATCGCCGCAGACGGCATCCATGTCGTCTTGACGACCGGAACCGTGACCTCGGCCGGCGTCGCCGAAGAGCGGCTCGGCGACGCGATCATCCATCAATATGTGCCGCTCGACCTGAAACCGGCCGTCGATCGCTTTCTCGACCATTGGCAGCCCGACCTCGCCATCATCGCCGAATCCGAGATCTGGCCGATGACGATCCTGGAGCTTGGCGCCCGGCGGGTGCCGCAGGTGCTGGTCAACGGACGGCTCTCCGACCGCTCTTTCGCGCGCTGGAGCAGGCGTTCGCATCTGGCCGAGGCGCTGTTCGAGAACCTTGCCCATGTCGTCGCGCAATCGCAGACGGACGGTGAGCGCTTCCTCGCGCTCGGCGCGCGGCCGGTGACGGTTTCGGGCAATCTGAAGGTCGACACCGTGCCGCCGCCGGCCGACCTGACCGCGCTTCAGGCGTTGAAGGACGCGGTCGTCGCGCGGCCGGCCTGGGCGGCCGTCTCGACCCATGAGGGCGAGGAGGAGATCGCGGCGAACGTCCATCTGGCTTTGAAGAAGCGGCACGGCGAGATCGCCACCATTCTCGTTCCGCGCCATCCCGACCGCGCCGATGCGGTGGCGCAGATGTGCGCGGCCAAGGGTTTGAAGATCGCGCGTCGCTCGAAAGGCGAGCCGATCGCGCCCGATACGGACATCTATCTCGGCGACACGATCGGCGAGATGGGGCTTTACCTGCGGCTGACCGAAATCGCCTTCGTCGGCCGCTCGCTGACGGGCGAGGGCGGGCAGAACCCGCTGGAGCCGGCGATGCTCGACACCGCCGTGCTTTCGGGCCGCCACGTCCAGAACTTCCGCGACGCCTATCAGACGCTGATTCAGGCGGGCGGGGCGAAGCTCGTGCGCGACGAGGCGATGCTGGCCGGCGCGGTCAACTATCTCCTGACCAACGACGCGGCGCGCGCGGAGATGATCCGCGCCGGGGCCAACGCGGTCGCCGACATGCGCGGCGCGCTTTCAAAGACGCTCGCCGCGCTCGACCCCTTCATCACGCCGCTGGTGGTCAAGGCGCGCCTGACCGGTGGCGCGCGGGCGAACGGCAGGGGCTGACCGATGAGCGAGGCGCCTCCCTTCTGGTGGCACAAGCCCGACTGGCGCGCCTGGGCGCTGTGGCCGCTGTCGAAGCTTTATGGCCTTGCCGCGCGTCACCGCCTGCAAACCGCGCCGCGCAAGCGGATCGACGTGCCGGTGCTGTGTATCGGCAATCTGACCGTCGGCGGAACCGGCAAGACGCCGGTGGCGATCGCTTTTGCAAAACAGGCGAAGGCCATGCGGCTGAAGCCCGGCTTCCTGTCGCGCGGCCATGGCGGTTCGGTTTCCGGCGCGCATCTGGTCAACCTCCACCATGACGGCGCGCGCTATGTCGGCGACGAGCCGCTGCTGCTCGCCGCCCACGCGCCGGTTGCGGTGTCGGCCAACCGCGCCGAGGGCGTGAAGCTTCTGCTCGGCGAAGGCTGCGACTTCGTCATCATGGATGACGGCTTCCAGAGCGCGCAGATCCATATCGATTACGCGTTGGTGGTCGTCGACGCCGAACGCGGCATCGGCAACGGCCACACCATCCCCGGCGGCCCGATGCGCGCCGCGCTCGTCGACCAGATGCGCCACCTGACCGCGCTGCTCGAAATGGGCGAGGGCAGCGCCGCATCGACCGTCGTGCGCCATGCGGCGCGTGCGGGACGCCCGGTCTATCGCGCCAGGACGCGTCCGCTGCCGCTCGACGCGATCGGCGGCAAGCGCTGTCTCGCCTTTGCCGGCATCGGCAATCCGGACAAATTCTACCGCACGGTGCGCGAATTGGGCGGCGAGGTGGCGCTGACGCGCAGCTTCGCCGACCATCATTTCTACAGCGCCGATGAAGCGCGCGACCTGATGCAGGATGCCGAGAAGGACGGGCTGGTGCTGGTCACGACCGCCAAGGACGCGATCCGGCTGGCGCATGGCTCGCAGGCGCTGGAGGAACTGCACCATCGGGCCAAGGTGGTGGAGATCGAGGTGGCATTCGAGACGGACGTGACGCCCCGAGCGGTGATCGACCAGACGCTGAAGGCGTGGAGAAGGCGGCGGCTGGAGGGGTAAAGCCCTCTCGGCCGGCGTCATTCCGGCCGAAGCCCGAGCGCAGCGAGGCGAGAGCCGGAACCCACTCCGTGCGATTGCCGCCGTCACGGACTGGGTCCCGGATAGCCGCTCGTCGCTGCGCGCCGGTACGGCTTCCGGGATGACGCCGGGCTCAAGCTTTCGCCCGCGTCCTCAGCTCCGGATGTTCCTGCAATTCGCGGTTCAGCGAGACTTCGGCATTCGCGTAAGGCTCCTGCCGCGCGACGCTCCAGTATTTGAGCTCGTCGAGCGGGATCGATTCCCCCGTGACCGCGCAGCGCACGAACGATCCCGGTGTCATCACCTGGAAATCGCCATCGAGATAACGGATGCGGGCTTCCTTGCCGCCAGGGCCTTCGAAACGGTTCATGGGATGCGCCTTCTGGTCCCGGTCGTTCCGCCACAAATGCGGTGTCAGGTCAAGCTCATCTGCGTCCGAAAAGCCGCTCGATGTCGGCGAGCTTCAATTCCACATAGGTCGGGCGGCCGTGATTGCAGGTGGCCGAGCCCGGCGTCGCCTCCATTTGCCGAAGCAGCGCGTTCATCTCGTCGGGCTTCAGCCGCCGGCCCGAACGCACAGAACCGTGGCAGGCCATGGTGGCGGCGATGTGGTGGAGGCGGGCGGTGAGCGTTTCGACCGTTTCGTTGTCGGCGATCTCGTCGGCAAGGTCGCGGACGAGTTGCTGCACGTCCATTTCGCCCAGCATCGAAGGGGTTTCGCGCACGGCTATGGCGCCCGGTCCGAAACGTTCGATGGCAAGCCCGAAACGGGCGAGCGTTTCGGCCTGCGCGGCAAGGCGCGCGGCGTCGTCTTCCGAGAGATCGACGATCTCGGGGAGGAGCAGCATCTGCGCCGGCAACGGCTTTGCGTGAAGCGCGGTCTTCAACGCCTCGTAGACGAGGCGTTCATGCGCGGCGTGCTGGTCGACGATGATGAGCGACCGGTCGGTCTGGGCGATGATGTAGTTTTCATGCACCTGCGCGCGCGCCGCGCCGAGCGGCTGGGCGAGGGCTTCCGGGGCGGGCTCCGAAAGACCCGCGCGGTGATCGGCGGAGGCGATCGTGTCGGCGAAAACGCTTTGCGCGGCTTCGGCGAAGCCGGCATCGAGCGGGCGCTGGAAAGAGGACGCGGCGTCGAAGCCGGCGGGCGCGTGGTGGCCGTTTGCGATCCGCTGCGGCGCGCGGAACATTTCGGCCATCGAGCTTGCGGCCGACGTCGAGGCGCGGATGCCGGCGGCGGCGAGCGCCTGCCGGATCGCGCCGACCAACAGCCCGCGCACCAGACCGGGATCGCGGAAGCGGACGTCTGCCTTGGCGGGATGGACGTTGACGTCGACCAGCCCCGGATCGATGTCGATGAAGAGCGCCGTGACCGCGTGTCGGTCGCGTGGCAGGACGTCGGCATAGGCGCCCCGGATCGCGCCGGCGAGCAGCTTGTCTCGGACCGGCCGGCCATTGACATAGACATATTGTTGAAGCGCATTCGCCCGCGTGAAGGACGGGATCGAGGCATGGCCGGTGAGCCGCACATCCGTGCGCTCGGCATGGATTTCGAGCGCGTTGTCGGAAAAATCGCGGCCCATCACCTGCGCGATGCGCTCGCGCTGGCCGGCGGCATCGTCGCTTGCGGCGGCAAGGTCGAGCGTCGTGCGGTCGGGACCCGACAGCGTGAAGCGGACATGCGGGAAGGCGATGGCGATGCGCTTGACCATCTCGGAGATGGCGGCGGTCTCGGCGCGCTCGCTCTTCATGAATTTCAATCGCGCGGGCGTGGCGAAGAAGAGGTCGCGCACCTCGACCATCGTGCCGGGATTGGCGGCGGCGGGGCGCACCGGCGAAACGCGCCCGCCCTCGACGACGATCTCCGCACCGTCGCCGTTTCGCGTTCGCGAGCGGATCGCCAGCTTCGCGATCGAACCGATCGAAGGCAGCGCCTCGCCGCGAAAGCCGAGCGAACGGATGTCGTGGATGTCGTCGGAGAGCTTCGAGGTGCAGTGCCGACCGATGGCGAGCGCGAGGTCGCCTTCGTCCATGCCCGACCCGTCATCGGTGACGCGGATCGATTGCAGCCCGCCGCCGGCCGTTGCGATCTCGATCCGGCGCGCACCGGCGTCGAGCGAGTTTTCGACCAGTTCCTTCACCACGCTGGCGGGCCGTTCGATGACCTCGCCGGCGGCGATCTGGTTGACGATGGTCTCGGACAGTTGGCGGATGGGCATGAGCGAAATCTATCTGGAAACGGCGCGGCGCGCGAGGGCGCGGCGGCGCTTATGGACAGGTTCGGGTCGGTCATGTCTCTTGGCGCGGCTTCTTCCATGCGAATAGAGTGGGTCACCCAAGGGAAGGAGCCTGACATGCTGGACGAAGTGCAGGGCAAAAGGCGCGAGCGCGGCGGACGGGAGGCGCGGCGCGAGGCCCGCTCGGGCGGGCAGGCGGGGCCGGGTCGGCCCTACATCGTCCGCAACATTCCGACCTACGACATTCTTTCCGAGGAAAACCTTCTGCGCATCGAGGCGACGGCGGATCGCATCCTGGCCGAAATCGGCATCGAGTTCCGCGACGACGAAATTGCGCTGGCGCACTGGCGCAAGGCCGGCGCGACGGTCGACGGCGTGCTGGTGCGCTTCGAGCCGGGAATGCTGCGCGAAATCCTGAAGACGGCACCGGCCGAATTCACCCAGCACGCGCGCAATCCGGCGAATTCGGTCAGGATCGGCGGCAGCAACGTCGTCTTCTCGCCCGCTTATGGCTCTCCCTTCGTGATGGATATCGAGCGCGGGCGGCGCTACGGCACGCTGGAGGATTTCGAGAACTTCATCAAGCTGGCGCAGGCCTCGCCCTGGCTGCATCATTCGGGCGGGACGATCTGCGAGCCGGTCGACGTGCCGGTGAACAAGCGCCATCTCGACATGGTCTACGCCCATATCCGCTATTCCGACCGGCCTTTCATGGGCTCGGTGACGGCGGAAAGCCGGGCCGAGGAATCGATCGAGATGGCGCGCCTCGTCTTCGGCCGCGACTTCGTTGACCAGAACTGCGTCATCCTCGGCAATGTCAACGTCAATTCGCCGCTCGTCTGGGACGGCACGATGACGAATGCGCTGCGTGCCTATGCCCGCGCCAACCAGGCGGCGGTGATCGTGCCGTTCATCCTCGGCGGCGCGATGGGGCCGGTGACCAATGCCGGGGCCATCGCGCAGTCGCTGGCCGAGACCATGGCCGGCTGCGCGCTGACGCAGTTGGAGCGGCCCGGCGCGCCGGTGATCTTCGGCAATTTCCTGTCGTCCATGTCGCTCCGGTCCGGCTCGCCCACCTTCGGCACGCCGGAGCCGGCGGTCGGCTCGATGGTGATCGGACAACTGGCAAGACGGCTCAACCTGCCGCTGCGATGTTCCGGCAACTTCACCACATCGAAACTGCCCGACGGCCAGGCGATGAACGAGGGCACGATGTCGATGCTCGCCGCCGTCCATTGCGGGGCGAACTTCATCCTGCATTCCGCCGGCTTCCTCGACGGCCTCCTGTCGATGTCCTACGAGAAATTCGTCATGGACGCCGATTTCTGCGGCGCGCTGCACACCTATCTCGACGGCGTGAAGATCGACGACAACGAACTGGCCTTCGACGCCTTCGCCGAGGTCGGGCCGGGCAGCCACTTCTTCGGCTGCGCGCACACGATGGCCAACTACGAGACGGCGTTCTGGGATTCAGGACTTGCCGACAACGAGGCTTTCGAGAAATGGGAGGACGCCGGCGCGGAGGACGCGATGGACCGCGCCAACCGGCTCTGGAAGAAGCAGCTTGCGGAGTACGAGGCGCCGCCGCTGGACGTGGCGATCGACGATTCGCTGAAGGATTTCATCGCGCGGCGCAAGGGGGCGAATGACGATGCGTGGTACTAGGAAGTTGGTTCGAGGCCGATCCGCAGCTTGTGGCCGGTCGCCTTCGCATAGCGTTCGAGCGTGCGCGTCGATGGGTTGACGCGGCCGCTTTCGAGCCGCGACACTGCACTTTCGGTCGTGCCCATTCGGTTCGCAACTTCCGCCTGCGAAAGATGCGCGCGGGTTCGCGCTTCGAGGAGGGAACTCACCAGAGCGAACTCGTCGTCAAGCTCCTCATAGGCTTCCCGATATTCGGGGCTTTGCGCCATGCGCGCGGTGTGCAGATCCTTTGCCTTGATCGTCTTCATCATTTCACGTCCCTTGCCCGCTGGCGGGCCAGTTCGAGTTCGCGCTGCGGCGTCTTCTGTGTCTTCCTGACGAAGATGCGTACGATGATCGCTCCTCGGCGCGTAGTGGACGAGAGGACTGCGGAAATCTTTTGACGGTCTATTAGAGCAGTTTCGATGAATGCAGAGTCGATTTGAGGATTCACGCGGTCGGGCTTGTCTGATTCACTGCTCTTGGTGATTTGCCAGGAGGTGACGATGACGAGGAGCCTGAGTGGAGACCTTCGCGGT
>JAESGS010000069.1_pt1 | contig 125942 bp, 111 predicted proteins | sample 9269761 | NCBI WGS metagenome assembly JAESGS01 (sample SAMN15741799, study PRJNA653493) | algae metagenome | isolation source: Cyanosarcina radialis HA8281-LM2 and co-occurring heterotrophs from damp... | place: USA: Makauwahi cave, Hawaii | collected 2011-01-06 | reverse complement strand
CAATACAACTTGGTACAGAAAATGGCGTCCCCTAGGGGACTCGAACCCCTGTTACCGCCGTGAAAGGGCGGTGTCCTAGGCCACTAGACGAAGGGGACCTTGGAACTTGGTTGCCCGCCTGCCGCAGCAAGCCTGGCGAATCTGGAGCGGGAAACGAGACTCGAACTCGCGACCCCGACCTTGGCAAGGTCGTGCTCTACCAACTGAGCTATTCCCGCATGTACAACCCACTTCCCCGTGGAAAGTGGCGTCCCCTAGGGGACTCGAACCCCTGTTACCGCCGTGAAAGGGCGGTGTCCTAGGCCACTAGACGAAGGGGACGCAGCCCGGAACTTACAACAGCTTTTCCGGCTTCCCTCGCTCTGTTTCGAGCATTGCGCTGGAAGTGGCGCGCATTCTAGGGAGGCTTTAGGAGGTCGTCAACCTCTCTCTAAAAATTTTTCAAAATCAAAGACTTCAGGCCATAAATTGACGTGGCACTAGGAGCCTTGCAGCCAAGCCACTACACTCGGACGAAAAACCAGCACTCGAGAGGTTCAAGCAGTGTCCCCACTCGTGATTACCCTGCTGATAGTCGGAGGCATCGCGCTGCTGATCGTGATCGCCTACGTCAATCACATGGTCGAGAACAGCAAGCTGGAAAAAGCCCGGCAGAAAGCCGATCTCAACGACCGTATCCGCCGCTGCCTGGACGTCTCGGAAAAGATGCCCGGCCAGTTGATGAGCGCAGCGCTGAAACTGCTGCTCAGCCGCCTGCAACTGCAACTGAGCGAGCGCCTGCTGCCGCTGGACAAGGGCAACGCCGGCCTCAAGGGTCGCATCGACGAACTCAAGGCGCTGGTGGCCCGGGGCGAGTCGATCCCGGTGAACAACGCCCCGCAACCCATCCTCAACGAAGCCAAGGCCAAGGACGTGCGTTACCTTCTGGAAAACCTGCACGCCCTGATCACCGGCTCGGCGCAGATCGGTCTGCTGCCGGCCAATGAAGGCAAGCACTGGCTCCAGCAGATCCGCCAGATGCTGGTGCAGCTGCATATCGAGTTCTTCGGCAACCTCGGCCAGCAGGCCCTGCAACAGAACCAGCCGGGCCAGGCGCGCCTGGCCTTCGAGCGCGGCGTGCAGTACCTGCGCAAACAACCGGAACCGGCGCTGTACCAGACCCAGCTCAAGCACTTCGAGCAGCAACTGGCGAGCGCCAACGCCCTGGTGCTGGACAAGGTGCAGCCCTCGGCCGATGCGCCCAGCGAGCTGACCGAAGGTCTGAAGAGCCTGGATGACGACGACTGGAAGAAGAAGAATATCTACGACTAGCGTCTGCCAAGCGATCCGCCGTACCCCATAAGGAGTTCCGATGAGTCTGACCGTCTACGGGGCGCCGCTCTCCCCCTTCGTCCGCAAACTCTGCCTGTGCCTGCTGGAAAAGGGCCTGGACTACCAGCTGGAGGTGGTCACCCCGTTCGGCCAGCCCGACTGGTACCGCGAGCTCAATCCGCTGGGGCGCATCCCGGCGTTTCGCGACGGCGACCTGACCCTGGCCGACTCCAGCGTCATCTGCCAGTACCTGGAGGAGCGCTACCCCGAACACCTGGCCCTGTACGGCGAAGGCGCGGCGCAGCGCGCCCAGGTGCGCTGGCTGGAAAAGTACGCCGACTACGAACTCGCTCCGCTGTGCACCTTCGGCGTGTTTCGCAACCGCACGCTGAAACCCAGCCTGGGCCAGCCCTGCGATGAGGCCAAGGTGCAGGCCACGTTGGAGAAACTGCCGGGGCATTTCGACTATCTGGAGGGCGTGCTGGGGAACGCCGAGTACCTGGTCGGCGAGCGCCTGTCGATCGCCGACCTCGCCCTCACCTGCCAGCTGATCAATATGCAGCACGGCGGCGAGACGCTGGATGCGGCGCGCTGGCCGCACCTGGCCGCACATTACGCCCGGATCACGGCGCGCGCCTCGGTGCAGCAGCTGCTGCCGCGCGAGTTGCGCACCCTGGAGAAGATCGGCGCGCGTTGATCGGTGGACAAGCTGCGCGTTGTCCACCCTAGTCCACTATCCGACTTAGTATTCCGTAGCCCGGATGCAATCCGGGGCGGCCTGGCGACTCAACAATCTGTCGCCGCCAGGAAGATCGCCGCCAACGCCTCGATGCCGACCTGATCGACCTCGCTGAAACGCCCGGTCAGCGGACTGTCCAGGTCCAGCACGCCGATCAGCCGGCCGTCCTTGAGCAGCGGCACCACCAACTCGCTGTTCGACGCGCTGTCGCAGGCGATATGCCCGGCGAAGGCGTGCACGTCCTCCACCCGCTGGGTCTGCCGGCTCGCCGCCGCCGCGCCGCACACGCCGCGTCCGAAGGGAATGCGCACGCAGGCCACCTTGCCCTGGAAGGGGCCAAGCACCAGTTGCTCGCCCTGGGCCAGGTAGAACCCGGCCCAGTTCAGGTCGGCCAGTTCGTGGAACAGGAAGGCGGAAAACTGCGCGGCGTTGGCGATGAAGTCGCGCTCGCCGGCGAGCAGCGCGTCGAGTTGCGCCGCCAGCAGGGGGTAGCCGTCCAGCCCGGAGCCGGTCTGGGAAAGGTCGATCATGCGTCTTGCTCCAAGAGTTGCAGCCCGACCCAATGCCGGGCGAATTGAAAGGCGCAGCGGCCGTTGCGGTTGCCGCGACCCAGGGCCCAGCGGATCGCGGCCTTCTCCAGCGTCTCGCTCCATTGCCAGCGCAGGCCGGCCGACGCCGCCTGCACCTCGACCCAGTGGCGCACCACGTCGAGGTAGTGTTCCTGGCTGAAGGGGTAGAACGACAGCCACAGGCCGAAACGGTCGGACAGGGCGATCTTGTCCTCCACCGCCTCGTTGGGGTGCAGCTCGCCGTCGATCATCTGCCAGTTCTCGTTGTCGCTCTGCTTCTCCGGCATCAGGTGTCGGCGGTTGGAGGTGGCGTATAACAGCACGTTGTCCGGCGCGCGCTCCAGCGAGCCGTCGAGCACGCTCTTGAGCACCCGGTAATCGCCCTCGCCGGCCTCGAACGAGAGGTCGTCGCAGAACAGCACGAAACGCTGCGGCAGGCGCGCCAGCTGCTCCACCACCCGCGGCAGGTCGGCCAGGTGATCGCGTTCGATCTCGATCAGGCGCAGGCCGGCCGCCGCATGCTCGGCCAGCAGCGCGCGCACCAGCGACGATTTGCCGGTGCCGCGCGCGCCCCACAGCAGCGCGTGGTTGGCCGGCAGGCCGGCGACGAACTGGCGGGTGTTGCGCGCCAGCTGCTCGCGCTGGGCGTCGATGCCGAGCAGGTCGTGCAAGCCGAGGTCGAGGCTGACCGCCAGGGGCTGCAGGAAACCGCTGCGGCCGTCGCGCTGCCAGCGCGCGGCCAGGCTCCGGTTCCAGTCCAGTTCCGCCCGCACTGCGGGCAACAGGGGTTCGAGGCGCGCCAGCACCTGCTCGGCACGCGCCAGAAAGCTCTGCAATCGGGAATCCACGCTCTACTCCTTTTGCGCAGGGCCGCACGCTGCGGGCTCTGCCGGTCCGGCGCCGCTATCGGCTATGCTTGGCAGGCGCCACGGATCAGAGACCACGCCCGCCGCCATGGATATATCGCTCACCCATCGCCTGTCGTTCCGACAGGCCGGCCTGACCGTGCTGGTGGCGTTCATCCTCGGCACGCTGCTCAGCGTCACCCAGGTGGCGATCGATTATGCCAGCGAAGAGGCCTCCATCAACCGCGAGATTCGCGCGCTGCTGGAAATCAGCCACAACCCCGCCGCCCGTATCGCCTACAACATCGACGCCGAACTGGCCCAGGAACTGGTGCTCGGCCTGCTGCGTTCGCCGGCGGTGACCCGCGCCGAACTGATCGACAACAGCGGCCTGGTGCTGGCCAGCGTCAGCCGCCCGCGCAGCGAGAGCCGCTACCGGGTGTTCAGCGACAGCCTGTTCGGCGCCCAGCGCCAGTTCCAGGATCCGCTCTACGTCGCCCACGCGCCCAACGAAGCGCTCGGCGAGCTGCGCCTGGAGGTGGACACCTACGCCTTCGGCAGCCACTTCCTGCGCCGCTCGCTGCTGACCCTGCTGACCGGCTTCGCCCGCAGCCTGCTGCTGTCGCTGATCCTCCTGGTGCTGTTCTACTTCATGCTGACCAAGCCGCTGGTGGGAGTGATCCGCGCGCTCAGCGAGCGCAACCCGCAGGACCCGCAGCATCGCCCGGTGCCTTGCCCCAAGGGCCACGAACGCGACGAGATCGGCACCCTGGTCGAGGTGACCAACCGCCAGATGTCGAGCATCGCCCAGGAGATCGAGCAGCGGCGCAACGCCGAGGATCGCCTGACCCAGTACCTGGCCGAGCTGGAGAACATCGTCTCGGCGCGCACCGCCGAGCTCAAGGCCGCCAACGCCCGCCTCAGCCAGTCCAACCGCGAGCTGGAACTGGCGCGCACCACCGCACTGAACATGGCCCAGGCCCGCTCGGCCTTCCTCGCCAACATGAGCCACGAGATCCGCACCCCGCTCAACGGCCTGCTGGGCATGCTCGCCCTGGCCCTGGACGGCCCGCTCAGCGCCGAGCAACGCCAGCAGCTGGGCATCGCCCACGATTCCGGCAAGGTACTGGTGGAGCTGCTCAACGACATCCTCGACCTGTCCAAGTTCGAGGCCGGCCAGCTGGAGCTGGAGCAGATTCCCTTCGACCTCGGCGTGCTGGCCGAGGAGACCGCCAGCCTGCTGTCACAGAACGCCGCCGGCGCGGTGGAGCTGACCTGCCTGATCGCCCCCGACCTGCCCGCCCAGGTCGTCGGCGACCCGACCCGGGTGCGGCAGATCGTCAGCAACCTCTTGTCCAACGCGCTGAAGTTCACCCGCTTCGGCCGCGTCGACCTGCAGGTATCGCGCAGCGCGGACGGCGTGCGCATCCGCGTGCGCGACACCGGCATCGGCATCGCCGAAGACGCCCAGGCACGCATCTTCCAGCCGTTCGCCCAGGCCGAGGTGGGCATCACCCGCGAGTACGGCGGCACCGGCCTCGGCCTGGCGCTGACCCGCCGCCTGTGCGAGGCCATGCACGGCAGCCTCGGCCTGCAATCGAAGGAAGGCTTCGGCAGCGAGTTCTGCGCCGAGCTACCGCTGCCGGCGCATGCCGAGGCGGCGGCGCAACCGACCCTGCACGGCCGCATCGTCGCCCTCACCCCGGCCAGCAGCGGCCTGCACCAGGTGCTCAGCCAGTGGCTGCCTGTCTGGGGCCTGCACTACCGGCGCCTGGACACCGACGCCAGCCTGCTCGGCGTGGACGCCGACCTGCTGATCAGCGACTGCCCGGAATGCCTGCTCGACCTGCGTCCAGCGCTGAACACGCCGGTGCTGCTGGTCACCGCCTACGGCAACTTCCTGCCCCTTGATCAGGCCCAGCGCCTCGCCCCGCTGCAGCAGATCGCCCGCCCGCTGGCGCGCGCCGGCCTGCTGCAGATGCTCCGCCATATCCTCCACAGCGATGCGCCGAGCGCCGGTGGTACACCCCACGCCCAGGCGCCGAGCGAGCGCTCGGCGCGGGTACTGCTGGTGGAGGACAACCCGGTCAACCAGCTGGTGGCCAAGGGCATGCTGGCCAAGCTGGGCTGCCAGGTGCTGGTCGCCGGGCATGGCGGCGAAGCCCTGGACCTGCTGGAGCGCGAGGCCGTCGACCTGGTGCTGATGGACTGCAACATGCCGGTGATGGACGGCTATGAGGCCAGCCGGCGGATTCGCCGCAACGGCCGCTGGCCGGACCTGCCGATCGTCGCGCTGACCGCCAATGCGCTGTCCGACGAGCGTGAACGCTGCCGCGCCGCCGGCATGAGCGACTACCTGGCCAAGCCCTTCCGCCGCGAGGAGCTGGCCGCCCTGCTCGATACCTGGCTGCCGGCCGCGGTCACGCGTTGAGCGCTGCGGCTGGCGCGCAGGACCTGGGCGGCCCCGCGGCACCCTAGGTACCGAGTCGGCTCAGCAGGCGATCCAGGCGCTGGCGCAAGCCGTCCAGCTCGGCCAGCTCCTCGCCGCCGAACTGGCACAGCAGCTGCGCCTTGAGCGGCGCCACCCGCGCCTGCAACGCCCCGCCCGCCTCGCTCAAGGCCAGGTGCACCTCGCGCTCGTCGTGGGCGGCGCGGCGGCGTTGCACCAGGCCCATCTGCTCCAGGCGCTTGAGCAGCGGCGTGAGGGTGCCGGAGTCCAGCTGCAGGCGCTGACCCAGGGCCTTCAGCGTCGGCTGCTCGGGCGCCTGCGCCTGCCATTCCCAGAGCACCAGCATCGCCAGGTACTGCGGGTAGGTCAGGCCCAGCGCGTCGAGCATCGGCTTGTAGGCGCGAATCACCGCACGCGAGGCGGCGTAGAGCTTGAAGCACAGCTGGTTGTCCAGCTGCAGCTGGGCGCTATCGAAAGCGGTCATTTGAGCAGGGCTTCGATCTCGCTGGAGAGCTCCTCCGGCTTGGTGGTCGGGGCGAAGCGCTTGATCACCTGACCGTCCTGGCCGATCAAGAACTTGGTGAAGTTCCACTTGATGCCCTGGCTGCCGAGCAGGCCGGGGGCGCGCTTCTTCAGCTGGACGAACAGCGGATGGGCGTCGGCGCCATTGACGTCGACCTTCTTGAACAGCGGGAAGCTGACGCCGAAGTTCAGCTCGCAGAACTCGGAAATCGCCCCCTCGTCGCCCGGCTCCTGCTTGCCGAACTGGTTGCAGGGAAAGCCCAGCACCACAAGGCCCTTGTCCTTGTACTGCTGCCAGATGCTTTCCAGGCCCTTGTACTGCGGGGTGAAGCCGCACTTGCTGGCGGTGTTGACCACCAGCACGGCCTTGCCGCCGAAATCGGCGAGGGTCTTCTGCTCGCCCTTGATGGTGGTGACCGGGATATCGAAGAGTGCGTTGCTCATGGGAGTCGTCCTGAAGTGGGCTGGATGTGCCGAACAAAATAGCGAGCAATTAGATTGCGTGCAATTTAGTTGCTCAACAATAAGGCGCATGGATAGTGCGTCATCCGGCCCCACCTGCCTTTGCCCTCGACAATCGGTGCGCGCGGCCTGGGCGGCCCGGCGGTTCCCTAAGCGAGGGTAGCCCCCAACGCCCGTACCAGCGCCGCCAGCTCGGGCGCCTCGCCCTGCAGGCGCACGCGCAGGCCGTCGAGTTCGCGGCGCATCGGGTAGTGCTTGCGCAGACGGTCGAAGCCGGCGCGGCGTGCCTCGGCGTCGCCGATGAGGCTGCGGCGGAAATCCGCATCGTCGCGGCGCGGGTCGTACACCGCGCGGCACAGGGCAGCCAGCGCCCAGGCCGGGTCGGCAGTGCCGTCCAGCGTCACCTCGCTCAGCCAGGGCGCCGGCAGCAAGTCGGCCAGGCGCACCTGTTCGGGCAGGCCGAGGGCGCGGCAGCAGGCCTGGTAGATCTGCGCCGTGCCACGCAGCTTGCCGTCCAGGCTGTAGCCGGCGATATGCGGGGTGGCCAGCTGACACAGCGCGGCCAGTTCGACGTCGGCCTGCGGCTCGCCTTCCCAGACGTCGAGCACCGCCTTGAGATCCGGCCGCTGCGGCAGCAGCTGACGCAGCGCGGCGTTGTCCACCACCGCGCCGCGGCTGGCGTTGATCAGCCAGGCGCCGGGCTTGAGCGCCGCCAGACGCGCGGCATCGAACAGATGGCGGGTGCCGGCGTCCAGCGGCGTATGCAGGCTGATCACCTCGCACTCGGCGACTATCCGCTCGAGGTCGACGAAATCGCCGCCTTCGGCCGCCTGCCGCGGCGGGTCGCACACCCACACCTGCCAGCCCAGGCCGCGCAGCAGCTCGACCAGGCGCCCGCCGACCTGCCCTGCCCCGACCACGCCATAGACCCGCGTGGCCGGGTCGACGCCTTCGCGCTCGGCCAGGGTCAGCACGCTGCCCAGCACGTAGTCCACCACGCCGCGGGCGTTGCAGCCCGGCGCGCTGCTCCAGGCGATGCCGGCCTCGGCGAAGTAGTCGAGATCCAGATGATCGGTGCCGATGGTGCAGGTGCCGACGAAACGCACGCGGCTGCCTTCCAGCAGCGCGCGGTCGACGCGGGTCACCGAGCGCACCAGCAGGAGATCGGCGTCGCGCACATCGGCCGCCGCGATGGCCCGGCCGGGCAGCCGGCGGATGCTGCCGAAGGCGACGAAGAACTCGTCGAGCAGGGGAATGTTTTCGTCGGCGACTATATGCATGGCGGGCTCCGCGGATCAGGCCGCCATTCTATGCCAGCGCGGCGCCAGCGTCGCCCCGCATGCCGCCGCGCAGAGCGGCACGGCGCGCTTTCCTGACCAAGGCGTCAGGGCGTAGACTACGCTGTTTTCCGCCCAACCGAAGAACCCTCATGTCTGCCGAGAACCGCCTGGGGCGCGTGCGCACGGAGCTGCGCAGCCTGCTCGTCCTGGCCACGCCGATCATCATCGCCCAGTTGGCGCACACCGCCATGGGCTTCGTCGACACCCTGATGGCCGGGCGGGTCAGCCCGCAGGACCTGGCCGCCGTGGCGTTGGGCAACTCCATCTGGGTGCCGGTGTTCCTGCTGATGACCGGCATCCTCCTGGCCACCACGCCCAAGGTGGCGCAGCGCTTCGGCGCCGGCGAGGAGGCGGCCATCGGCCCGCTGGTGCGCCAGGCACTGTGGCTGGCCCTGGCGGTCGGCGGCGGCGCCGCGGCACTGTTGTGGAACGCCGAGTTCATCCTGCGCTACATGGGCATCGAGCCGGCGCTGATCACCCCGGCCATGGGCTACCTGCGCGCGGTGGCCTGCGGTTTCCCGGCGGTGGCGCTGTACCACGTGCTGCGCTGCTTCAGCGACGGCCTCGGCCACACCCGGCCGAGCATGGTGCTGGGCATCCTCGGCCTGCTGCTGAACATCCCGGCCAACTACATCTTCATCTACGGCAAGTTCGGCCTGCCGGCCATGGGCGGCGTCGGCTGCGGCTGGGCCACGGCGCTGGTGATGGGGTTCATGCTGATCGGCATGCTGGTCTGGGTGAAGTGGGCGCCCTACTACCGCCCCAGTGCCCTGTTCGCCCGTTTCGAGCGGCCGCAGTGGGCGGTGATCAAGCGCCTGCTGGCCATCGGCGTGCCGATCGGCGTGGCGGTGTTCGCCGAATCGAGCATCTTCGCGGTGATCGCCCTGCTGATCGGCGGCCTTGGCGCCACCGTGGTCGCCGGCCACCAGATCGCCCTGAACTTCAGCTCCATGGTGTTCATGATCCCCTACTCGCTGGGCATGGCCGCCACCGTGCGGGTCGGCCAGGCGCTGGGCCGTGGCCAGCCGCGCGAGGCGCGCTTCGCCGCCGGGGTGAGCATGGGCGCGGCGCTGGGCTACGCCTGCCTGTCGGCCAGCCTGATGCTCCTGCTGCGCGAGCAGATCGCGCAGATCTACACCCCGGACAAGGCGGTGATCGCGGTGGCGGCGACGCTGATCGTCTATTCGGCGCTGTTCCAGTTCTCCGACGCCATCCAGGTCACCGCCGCCGGCGCCCTGCGCGGCTACCAGGACACGCGCATCACCATGCTGCTGACGCTGTTCGCCTACTGGGGCATCGGCCTGCCGGTGGGTTATGCGCTGGGGCTCTCCGACTGGCTGGGCGAACCCAGCGGTCCCAGCGGGCTGTGGCAGGGCCTGGTGGTCGGCCTGACCTGCGCCGCGCTGATGCTGGCGGTGCGCCTGGCACGCAGCGCGCGCAAACGGATTCGTGCGACGGCCTGAGTCGAACCCGGCGCGCCGAGGCCATACACTGGCGGCATGAAGCGACTCGCCCTGCTCCTCTGCCCACTGCTGCTCGCCGCCTGCGGCCCGGCCGATAACGGCCTGGCGCTGCAGGCCGACTACCTCCAGCGCCTGGATCGGGCGCTGGAGAGCGACGGTTTCGTCGCCTTCGACAGCCGCAGCGCCAGCCAGTACCGCCTGCCGCCGCGACGCGAGCGCCTGCTGGCGCTGCCCGAGCTGCGTATCGGCCTGCTCGATCTGGTGATCGACGCGCGGCGCTGCCCGCACCTGCAGCAGCTGATCAGCCAGCGAAACAGCAGCCTGGGCAAGCAGCTGGTGCCCAGCCAGCGCCTGGGTTACGAGGGTGACCTGCTGCGCGCCATCGACGCCTGCCTGCCGCACCTGCAGGACGACGCCGGCCTGAAGACCACCCTGCAGCGCCTGGCTGCCGACAAGCGCGGCCAACTGCCGGCGGTGTTCTGGAATGCCCTCAACGGCAGCCGCGAGGTCGAACGCTACCTGCGTTTCGCCGACCAGGCGCTGCCCGTCGCCTTCGCCGAGGACGGCGCCGCGCTGGACGCCCTGGAGCAACTGGCGGCCATCGGCGCCGGCCTGCCGCAGCGCCTGCCGCCGCCTGCCGAACGGCTGGAGCCGCTGTTCTTCGCGCTCTACGCCAGCGACCAGGGCGGCCAGCTGATCACCAGCCTGGCCAGCCTGCGCCACAGCCTCGACGCCGCCAGCGAGCTGCTCGAGCAACGCCAGCAACGCCGGCCGCTGTGCCCGCTGGGCCAGGCGACGCCGCGCGGGCGCATCCTGCAGAACATCTTCGTCAAGTTCTACGCCGGCGGCCTGCAGCCCTACCTGGCTGCCGTCGACCAGCGCGGCCAGCAATGGCAGGCGGCGCTGCGACAGTTGCAGGGCATCGAAGGCATACCGCCGGCGACAGGCACCTATCTGGAGCGCCTGGCCGGCGAACGGGACTCGCTGTGGATGGATTTCCGCGCCGCCACCGCGCGTCACGTCAAGGCCTGGCAGGCGCTGCTGAACAGCTGCGGACTGGCGCCGGGGCAAGCGGGCTGGAGCGGCGTCCCGGGCGATGCGTAGCGACGGTCTGCGGACCTCCGGCCTATTCCGCCTTCTTGCGGATCCAGTACAGGTAGGTGCCGTCCTCCTCGGCCTGGCCGAGCAGCTCGTGGCCGAGGAACACGCAGAACTTGGGAATGTCGCGGCGGGTCGAGGGGTCGGTGGCCACCACCTTGAGCAGGCCGCCGGGCTGCAGGTCGCGCACCTTGTTGTGCAGCATCATCACCGGCTCGGGGCAGTTCAAGCCGCTGGCATCGAGCAGATCGTCGTGGGACAGGGTCAGGGCATCGGACATAAGGGGGCTCCACTGGCAGGCGGGCATTGTCGCGCAAAGCTGACCTCCAGGTCACCTTGCCCGCACAACCTTGGATGGGCGGCGCCCGCCCGGCATCTACGGCACAGTGCCTGCGCTCCGGCGGGTTAGGGACAGCCTGCACGCCAGTTCCGGGCGGAGCCCGGGGCGCCGCGGGAGCCCGGGCCGGGCGTTTGCCCGGGCTCGGTTGAATACCAGCCCGACGCTGCGGCGCCGGGCTAATCTGTGGGGAAGCTGCCGAGGCCCCGCCCATGCCCGATCGCCAACCGCCGCAACTCTGGTGCCTGGTCCGCCTGGACGACAACGGCAACGAGTTCGTCGTCCGCGACGGCCTCGACCGCGACGCCGCCGAGGCGCTGGCGCGCACCTTCGAGGCGCGCGGGCACAAGCAGAGCTACTGGATCAGGGCGCAAGGACCGGGGGCCGAAAAGCGCCCAGAAGCCGAGTGATGGATGCCGCGGCGTCGCCCGGGTCATGCGCACCCGTCGGCTGCCCCTGGTGCGCCCGGCGCAGCCTGCGAGGCCCCGCCGGATATCGCCGCTACTTGCCCAGCCGGCGCAGATGGCAGGTGACTTCCTCGCGGTCGTGATACAGCTGCTTGCAGGCCAGCGCCACCTTCACCCCGCGCGCGGCGAAGCCCACCTCGATGCGCTCGAGCAGGCGGCGCACCTCGGCGTAGCGCTGCTTCATCGGCAGTTTGAGGTTGACCACCGCCTCGCGGCACAGCCCCTCGCCCAGCCAGGTCTCGATCAGCGCAGCGGTGCGCGCCGGCTTCTCGACTATGTCGCAGACCATCCAGTGCACCGGATGGCGCGGGCGGAACAGGAAACCATCGGCACGCTGGTGCACGACGAAACCCGAATACATCAGGCTCTCGGCCATCGGCCCGTTGTCCACGGCGGTGACGCGGATTTCCCGGTTGACCAGCTGCCAGGTCCAGCCGCCGGGCGCCGCGCCCAGATCCACCGCGGTCATGCCCGGGGCCAGGCGCTGATCCCACTGCTGGCGCGGGATGAAGTGGTGCCAGGCCTCCTCCAGCTTGAGCGTCGAGCGGCTCGGCGCCTCGCGGGGGAACTTCAGCCGCGGAATGCCCATCGGCCACATCGCCTGGTTGTCCGCCTCGGCGATGCCGGCGAACACCTCGCGGCCACTCTTGAAGGTCAGCAGCAGACGCGGCTTGCTGGCGTCGTCCACCAGCTTGCCGGCCCCCCGCAGGGCCTTGCGCAGCGGCGCCTCGAACTTCTTGCAGAAGGTCGACAGCTCCTTGCCCTCGTTGGTGTCCACCACTTCCAGCCACAGGCTGCCGCACTGCGGGTAGTCGGCCAGGGCCTCGAGCAGCACGCCGATGCGCTCGCTCTCCGGCAGGCTGACGAAGGCGCCGCGCGCCCACTGGCGCGGGAAGATCAGGCTGTTGAACCGCACGCCGCGCATCAGCCGCGCGCTATCGCCGGCCTCGCTGCAGATGAATTCGGCGCAAGCGCCGCCGGGCTTGGCCTTGGAGTAGCCGGCCACGTCCAGACGCGCGGCCAGCTCGGCGATCTCGGCGCAGACCTCGCCTTCGAAACCGGGGCGGCAATGGAAAAACAGGGTATTCATCGAGACGTCTCCTTGGGTCGCGCATGATACCCGAGGCGGGAACCGCGGACGCCACCTTCCTGTCCAGTGCTAGGCAGATTGCCAGCAGCGAATCCCGAATGAACGCTGGCCAGACCGCTCATAGGCAACTAGCTTGAACGCTCTGCAGTCATCAGAAACGGCCCGACCGTACGGGCCTCAAGGAGAAGTGCAATGCCCTCCCTCGACAGCCTGAACTGCCGCCGCGAACTGAAGATCGGCGACGCCACCTACCACTACTTCAGCCTGCCCGAGGCGGCCCAGCGCCTCGGCAACATCGACCGTCTGCCCAAGTCGCTCAAGGTGCTGCTGGAAAACCTGCTGCGCTGCGAAGACGGCCACACCGTCAGCGCTGCCGACCTGCAGGCCATGGCCGACTGGCTGGACAAGCGCGGCTCCGAGCGGGAGATCCAGTTCCGCCCGGCGCGGGTCTTGATGCAGGACTTCACCGGGGTGCCGGCGGTGGTCGACCTGGCCGCCATGCGCGACGCCATGGCCAAGGCCGGCGGCGACCCGCAGCGGATCAACCCGCTGTCACCGGTGGACCTGGTCATCGACCACTCGGTGATGGTCGACCGCTACGCCTCCTCCAGCGCCTTCCACGACAACGTCGAGCTGGAAATGCAGCGCAACGGCGAGCGCTACGCCTTCCTGCGCTGGGGCCAGCACGCCTTCGCCAACTTCAGCGTGGTGCCGCCGGGCACCGGCATCTGCCACCAGGTCAACCTGGAATACCTGGCGCGCACCGTGTGGACCAAGGAGGAGGACGGCGCCACCCTCGCCTACCCCGATACCCTGGTCGGCACCGACTCGCACACCACCATGATCAACGGCCTCGGCGTGCTCGGCTGGGGCGTCGGCGGCATCGAGGCGGAAGCGGCCATGCTCGGCCAGCCGGTGTCGATGCTGATTCCCGAGGTGATCGGCTTCAAGCTCAGCGGCAGGCTCAAGGAAGGCATCACCGCCACCGACCTGGTGCTCACCGTCACCCAGATGCTGCGCAGCAAGGGCGTGGTGGGCAAGTTCGTCGAATTCTACGGCGACGGCCTGGCCGACCTACCGCTGGCCGACCGCGCCACCATCGCCAATATGGCCCCGGAATACGGCGCCACCTGCGGCTTCTTCCCGGTCGACGCCATCACCCTCGGCTACCTGCGCCTGTCCGGCCGCCCGGAAGCCACAGTGCAACTGGTGGAGGCCTACTGCAAGGCCCAGGGCCTGTGGCGCGAGCCCGGCGCCGAGCCGCTGTTCAGCGATAGCCTGAGCCTCGATCTGGGCAGCGTCGAAGCCAGCCTGGCCGGGCCGAAGCGCCCGCAGGACCGCGTCGCCCTCGGTCAGGTCGCCCAGGCCTTCAACGATTTCCTCGGCCTGCAGCTCAAACCCACGGCCAAGGAAGACGGTCGCCTGCTCAACGAAGGGGGTGGCGGCACAGCCGTCGGCGGCGGCCAGCAAAGTGGCGGGGTGGACTATCAGGACGAGGGCCAGACCTATCGCCTGAAGCACGGCGCGGTGGTGATCGCCGCCATCACCTCCTGCACCAACACCTCCAACCCCAGCGTGATGATGGCCGCCGGCCTGCTGGCCAAGAAGGCCGTGGACAAAGGCCTGCAGCGCCAGCCCTGGGTCAAGAGCTCGCTGGCGCCCGGCTCCAAGGTGGTCACCGAGTACTTCAACGCCGCCGGCCTGACGCCCTACCTGGAGAAGCTCGGTTTCGACCTGGTGGGCTACGGCTGCACCACCTGCATCGGCAACTCCGGGCCGCTGCGCGAGCCCATCGAACAGGCCATCACCCAGGCCGACCTGAGCGTCGCCTCGGTGCTGTCCGGCAACCGCAACTTCGAGGGCCGCGTGCACCCGCTGGTGAAGACCAACTGGCTGGCCTCGCCGCCGCTGGTGGTGGCCTACGCCCTGGCCGGCAGCGTGCGCCTCGACCTCAGCCAGGAGCCGCTGGGCACCGGCAAGGACGGCGCGCCGGTGTACCTCAGGGACATCTGGCCGAGCCAGGCGGAGATCGCCGAGGCCATCGCCAAGGTCGATACCGCCATGTTCCGCAAGGAATACGCCGAAGTCTTCGCCGGCGACGCACAGTGGCAGGCCATCGAGGTGCCGCAGGCCGACACCTACGTCTGGCAGGCGGACTCCACCTATATCCAGCACCCGCCGTTCTTCGAGGACATCGCCGGCGATCCGCCGCATATCGGCGATATCCATGAGGCGCGCATCCTCGCCCTGCTCGGCGACTCGGTGACCACCGACCACATCTCGCCGGCCGGCAACATCAAGGCCGACAGCCCGGCCGGGCGCTACCTGCGCGAACAGGGCGTGGCACCCGCGGACTTCAACTCCTACGGCTCGCGCCGCGGCAACCACGAGGTGATGATGCGCGGCACCTTCGCCAATATCCGCATCAGGAACGAAATGCTCGGTGGCGAGGAAGGTGGCAACACCCTACATATTCCCAGTGGCGACAAGCTGTCGATCTATGACGCAGCCATGCGCTACCAGGAAGCGGGCACGCCGCTGGTGGTGATCGCCGGCAAGGAGTACGGCACCGGCTCGAGCCGCGACTGGGCGGCCAAGGGTACCAACCTGCTGGGGGTCAAGGCGGTGATCGCCGAGAGCTTCGAGCGCATCCACCGCTCCAACCTGGTGGGCATGGGCGTGCTGCCGCTGCAGTTCAAGCCCGGCTGCGACCGCAAGACCCTGGGCCTGACCGGCCGCGAGAAGCTCGGCATCCACGGTCTCGACGGCGTCGAACTGCACCCGCATATGCCGCTGTCGCTGGCCATCGTCCGCGAAAACGGCCAGCGCGAGGAGGTCGAACTGCTGTGCCGCATCGACACCCTCAACGAGGTGGAATACTTCAAGGCCGGCGGCATCCTGCATTACGTGCTGCGGCAGATGATCGCCAACTAGAACGAGCGGGCCAGGGACGGCCCGGGTCGCGACGAAAAGGTGACGCCAGGCAGAATCCGTTTACACTGCGCGCCACGGATTTCTCCCTCAACTTCGCCGCTTTGCGGCCGATGCAGAGGGTATAACAACGACGGATACCTGCCATGCGTAATAACCAACCGGTCACTCAGCGCGAGCGCACCTTCCCTGCGCAGCAGCGCCTGATCTCCACCACCGACCTCAAGGGCCAGATCACCTACTGCAACGACGCCTTCGTCGAAATCAGCGGTTTCTCCCGCGAGGAACTGCTGCGCGCGCCGCACAACATCGTGCGCCATCCGGACGTGCCGGCGGCGGTGTTCGAGCACATGTGGAGCACCCTGAAACAGGGCCGGCCGTGGATGGGCATCGTCAAGAACCGTTGCAAGAGCGGCGACCACTACTGGGTCAACGCCTACGTCACGCCGATGACCGAGAACAACCAGGTGGTCGGCTACGAATCGGTGCGGGTCAAACCCAGCGCCGAGCAGGTGCGCCGCGCCGAAGCCCTCTATGCGCGGGTCAATGCCGGCAAGACCGCCATTCCCAAACGCGATGCCTGGCTGCCGGTGATGCAGGCCTGGCTGCCGTTCATCCTGGTCAGCCAGATCGGCTTCCTGATCGGCCACTGGTTCGGCAGCGGCTGGGGCTTCGCCCTCGCCGCCGCACTCTCCATCCCCCTGGGCCTGGCCGGCATCGCCTGGCAGACCCGCGGCATCAAGCGCCTGCTGCGCCTGGCCGAACAGACCACCTCCGACCCGCTGATCGCGCAGATGTATACCGACAGCCGCGGCGCCGAAGCGCGCCTGGAGATGGCCATGCTCAGCCAGGAAGCACGCCTGAAGACCTGCCTGACGCGCCTGCAGGACACCGCCGAACAGCTCACCCAGCAGGCCCGCGAGGCCGACAAGCTGGCGCACAACAGCTCTGCCGGCCTGGAGCGCCAGCGCCAGGAAACCGAACAGGTCGCCACCGCGGTGAACGAAATGGCCGCCACCACCCTGGAAGTGGCCAGCAACGTGGCGCGCACCGCCATCGCCACCCAGGAGGCCAACCGCCTCACCGGCGAAGGCCGGGGCATCGCCGCGGAAACCCGCGAAGCCATCCAGCGCCTGTCGCAATCGGTGGGCGACACCGGCGAAACCGTCACCCGCCTGGCCCAGGACAGCAACGAGATCGGCGGCGTGGTCGACGTGATCAAGGGCATCGCCGACCAGACCAACCTGCTCGCCCTCAACGCCGCCATCGAAGCCGCCCGCGCCGGCGAAATGGGCCGTGGCTTCGCCGTGGTGGCCGACGAGGTTCGTTCCCTGGCTCAGCGCACCGCCGAATCCACCGGCCAGATCCACGCCCTGATCGCCAAGCTGCAGCGCACCGCCGAAGAAGCGGTGATGACCATGGAAATCGGCCGCAAGCAGGCCGACGAAGGCGTCGAGCGCGTGCTCCAGGCCGACCAGGCCCTGGCCGGCATCAGCGACGCGGTGGCCAATATCGCCGACATGGCCAACCAGATCGCCGCCGCCGCCGAGGAACAGAGCGCCGTGGCCGACGAGATCAACCAGAACATCACCACCATCGCCCAACTGGCCGACCAGACCGCGGGCGAAGCGCAAAGCACCGCCAAACTCAGCGAAGCCCTGACCGGCACCGCCCAGGGCCAGTACGCCCTGGTCGAACGCTTCAACCGCTGAAACGCAAAAGGCGCAGCGGGCCAACCGCTGCGCCTACCTACCCGCCACTTCCCGCAGGAGCGAGCTTGCTCGCCTCCCCGCTTCCCGCGATCACATAAGCGCCACTTGCCGGTGTCCCTGGCGCGCATTGGCCGGCAGCCGGGGCGGCGCGGTTGACGCGCCCAGCCTGCCGCTACTAGTTTGCCAACCGGCCCGACTGTAACGGGCCGTCATCGTCTACCACGGAGATCCGCCGCCAGGCGGTCAGGGAGCGTGCGATATGCGCATCATGGTCATAGGCGCCAGCAAGGGACTGGGACGAGCGTTGGTCGAGGGGCTGGCCGAACAGCACGAGCTGATCGGGGTTTCCCGCAGTCGGCCGGCAGATCTCGCGCAGCCTGTCCAGTGGATCGAGGCGGACCTGAGCGATCCGCTGGGCGCCGTCGAGGCGATCGAGCGTCAGGCGCCGGCACGGCTCGATGCCATTCTCTACAACCTGGGCATCTGGGAAGAACGCGCCTTCGCCGAGGGCTACAGCTTTCTGGAAGACAGCGATGCACGCATCCTGGAGATGGTCGACGTCAATATCGGCGCCACCCTGCTGCTGCTCAAGCGTCTGCTGCCGCGCCTGCTCGGCGGCGCCAAGCCGCAGCTGATCCTTACCGGCTCCACCTCGGGCCTGCCGCAGAGCGGGCGCCCCGAGGTGACCTTCGGTGCCAGCAAGTTCGCCCTCAAGGGCATCGCCGACAGCCTGCGCGAAGGCTTTCGCGATCAGCGCCTGGCCGTCACCTGCCTGCAGCTGGGCTATCTCAATACCCAGGACGGTTTGCACACGCCGCGCGAGCAGGCCGCCCTGAATGGCGAGGGCCAGCTGATCCCGCTGCACGATGTGGTGGCGCTGGTGCGCACGCTGCTGACCCTCTCGGATGCCAGCTATGTACGCGACCTGGTACTGCCGGCGATTGCCGACCAGCGCTTCTGAACGAGTCGAGAAAAAGGTGCGAGCCATGCAGAGAGTCGACCATATCCGCCATCTGGCGACCTACAACAGCTGGATGAACGACAAGCTGTACCGGGCCGCCGCCAGCCTGCCGGACGAGGCGATAGGCGCGGAACGCGGGGCGTTCTTCGGCTCGATCCTGGGCACGCTCAACCACCTGGCGGTGGCCGACCTGATCTGGCTGGGGCGCTTCGCCGCGCATCCGGCCGGCTACCAGGCGCTGCAGGCGCTGGCCACGCTGCCCGGGCCGACACGCCTCGACCAGCCGTTGGCGGCGGATATCCGCGCGCTGGCGGCGCTGCGGCAACGACTGGATGCCTGCATCGAGGCCCTGGCGCTGGAGATTCGCGAGGCGCATCTGGATCAGCCGTTGAGCTATCGCAATATGAAGGGCGTCGAGTCGCGGAAGAACTTCTTCGCCCTGCTGATGCACCTGTTCAACCACCAGACGCACCACCGCGGCCAGGCCAGCACGCTGCTGTCGCAGGCAGGCGTGGATATCGGGGTGACCGATCTGCTGGCGTTGATTGCAGATGAGCCGGAATAAGGGTCTTGTCTGCGCCCAACTGTCATTCGCCCGCGATAAGCAGCGGGATCGGAGCATCGCCCAGCGGCCCTCCGATCCGCTCTGCAGAGAGGGTTCGAACTCAGAGCCCGGCCAGCTTCAGCCAGTGGGCGTAGAAGCCCTCGGCCACCTGGTTCAGCGCCCTCACCTTTTCGCCCAGGTTGTCGCGCATCGCGGCGATACTCTGCTGGCTGGGCTGGCTGGCGTCGAGCAGGTGGGCCCAGTCGTCGAGCCAGAGCTCGATCAGCTCTTCGGTCATCTCCGGGTGGCCTTGCAGGGCCAGCACCTTGTCGCCCCAGGCGAAGGCCTGGTTGTCGCACCAGCGGCTACCCAGCAGCGGTTGCGCCCCTGCTGGCGGGGCGAAGGTGTCGCCGTGCCACTGGAAGATGCTGAAGTGCTCGGGCAGGTGCGCCAGCCAGGGGCTGTCCGCCGCCTCGCTGCGGCGCTGCATGGCCTGCCAGCCGGCTTCGGTATAGGGCATGCGGCTGATGCCGGCGCCCAGGGCCTTGGCCAGCAGTTGGCCGCCCAGGCAGTGGCCGACGATGGGAATGTCGCGGGCGATAAAGCGCTGCAGCGCCGCCACTTCCTCGGCGATCCAGGGCAGCGGGTCGTTGACGCTCATCGGCCCGCCCATCACCGCGACCGCCCTGGGTCGCTCCAGGTCGTAGCCGCGCAGTTCGCCGAGGTCGGCGCGCAGCACCTCGAAGGCGCAGCCGCGCGCTTGCAGCACCCGCGCCAGGTGAGCGGGCGGGCAATAGTCGATATGGGTGAGGATCAGGATGTCGGCCATGCCGCGCAGTCTGCGCGATGGCCTCGGGCAAGTCGAGGCGCGCTGACGGTTGGCGCCATCGACCGGCCGCGCGGGCCGGCCGATGGACTGTCGAGACAATGCCCTAACGGGCAGCGGAAGCCTTCACCTCCTGGGTAACGCCCCAGCCGTCCAGCTTGCCGCCCAGGGGCAGGACGATGGACTCCAGGTCATGTTCGAACGCGCCGATACCGGCATGGGTGGCGTACATCACTTTGCTGATCTGCAGGTGCCAGGCGCCGTCCTCGCGGGCGGAAACCTGGGCGTTGAGCGACTCGCCGCGAAAATTCCTGGCTGCCATGCGGGCCCGCTCCTCATCGGGAAAGATGGCGTAGAACTCGATCGGGTGAAACTGGGCGAAGTCGAACCCCCCTTCTTTCATCCGGCGCAGCACCGAGGTGCTGGCGTCTTCGTGGAAGGCTGTGCTCATAAACGACCTCCTCTCAGGCGATGGATGGATTGACCGCTTTCCCATTGCGACCGCCCAACTTCGGCGGTGTCGCGGCACCTTGGCGGCGCCGCCCCGAGAATCAAGCAGACTGCTTGATGTGTCTGTTGACGCACATCGACGACTGCCCGGCAGGACACCAGGCTGAAAACCGTCCCTTGCAGGGTAGCCGCTGGCCGCCGGATTCGCCTGCAATGGAAAGGCCTTGTGACAAAGCCGGCGACCGGCGGCCATTGGCCAGCCCGCAATCAGCTCCGGCTGAGCCAGGCCATGATCGCTCTATTGATCCAGCCCGGGGTGATCTGCCCCAATGCGTAGAGCAGGCGGAACTGCAGGCCCACCGGGCGGTGCACCGCAGCGCCCTGAGCCTGTTGCCAGGCGGCTTCGGCGACCTGTCCGGCCTGCAGACGTACGCCGAGGCGGCGCATCACCGGCGGCGGTTCGCCCTGGCTGGCGACCATCGGCGTGTTGACGAACGGCGGCATCAGGTCGCCGACGCGGATGCCATGGGCGCGCCATTCCAGCTCCAGCGCCTCGGTCAGGCCGCGCACGGCGAACTTGCTGGCCGAGTAGCTGGCCAGCTGCGGCACGCCGTAGACCGCCGAGGCCGAGCCCATGTTGATCACCTGCGCGCCGGGCGTGGCCTTGAGATAAGGAAATGCGGCGTGGCTCAAATTGAGCACGCCGAGCAGGTTGATCTGCAACAGGCGCGCGTGCTGCTCCAGTTCGATGGTCTCGAAGGCGCCGGTGCGCAGGATGCCGGCGCCGTTGAACAGCAGGCGCAGCTGGCCGTCGTGCAGGGCGCAGAAATCGGCCAGGGCGACCTTGACCGCGCCGGCGTCGACCACGTCCAGTTCGGCGTACCAGACCCCACCCAGTTCCGCCGCCAGCGCGGCCAGGGCCTTGGCGTCGACGTCGAGCAGGCCGACCCGCCAGCCACGGGCGTGGAACAGCCGCGCGGTAGCCGCGCCGATGCCCGAGGCAGCGCCGCTGATGAGGATGTTGTCCATCACAGCCCCCGTTCGCGCAGGAAGGCCACCACCCGGGCGATGGCGTAATCCGCCGCGCGCAGCATGCCGACATGGGCCTGGAACACGTGCCACAGCCCCGGATAACGCTCCAGGCGCACACTGGCGCCGGCGGCCTGGGCGCGCTCGGCCAGGCGCAGGCTGTCGTTCAGCAGCAATTCGTCCTCGCCGACCTGGATCAGGGTCGGCGGCAGGCGGCTCAGATCGGCGAACAGCGGCGACATACCCGGATCGTTGCGCGGCAGATCGGCCGGGCAATACAGCGCGGCGGCCTGCTCGATCCAGCGGGGATGGATCAGCGGGTCGCCGGCCGGCGGCTGGTGCATGCGTTCGCCGGTGAAATCGGTGGCCGGCGAGAAGCACACCAGCGCCGCCGGTGCCGGCAGGCCCAGTTCATCGATGCGCAGGCTGCCGACCAGGCTCAGGTTGCCGCCGGCCGAATCGCCGCCGATGGCGATCTGCTCGGGCCGGTAGCCGGCGTCCAGCAGCGCGCGGTAAGCCGCCACCACGTCGTCGCGCGCCGCCGGATAGGGATGCTCCGGCGCCAGGCGGTAGTCCAGCGCGCAGACGTCCAGACCGCCGCGCTTGGCCAGGCTGGCGCAGATGCCGCGATGGGTAGCCGGCCCGCCGATCATGAAGGCGCCGCCGTGCAGGTAGAGCAGCACGTTGCCGCTGCTGGCCGGTGGCCGGTGCCATTCGCAGGGCCGCCCGCCGAGGGTCGCGGCGCTGCGCGTGACTCCGCGCGGGGTCAGAGTGGTGGCGGTGAGCAGGCGCAACACCAGGCGCTGCCCGGCTATCGGCATCGGCGGGCGCACCAGGCCGCGAAACAGCAGGCGCAGGAAGCCGCGCAGCACGCGGCGCAGCAGCATCTGCTCGGCGGCGGGGGCGGTGAAATCAGCGGACGCAGTCATAGTCGGCAAGCTCCGGGGTGCGGGTCAGGTGGCGGTAGGTGAAGGTGTAGCCCGGCCAGTTGTTGGTGTGCTTGCCGGAGGCGTTCTGATACCAGCTGCTGCAGCCCTGCGCCCATATCGTTCGGCGGGTGAGGTGCTGCAGGCGCTGGTTGTAGCGCCGCTGCACCTCGGGCCGCAGGTCCAGGTAGCGTAGTCCCTGTTCGCGCAGCGCCTGCAGGCAGCCGAGCACGTAGGGGTACTGGCTCTCCAGCATATAGAGGATGGAGTTGTGGCCCAGGTTGGTATTGGGCCCGTAGAGCAGGAACAGGTTGGGAAAGCCGCTGACGCTGATGCCCTTGTAGGCCTCGGCGCCATCCTTCCAGGCCTGGTTCAGCTCCAGGCCGTTCAGGCCGCGAATGCGCATCGGCGCGAGGAAATCGCTGGCGGTGAAGCCGGTGCCGTAGATCAGCACGTCGCAGGGATGCTCGCGGCCATCGGCGCTGACCAGCGCGTGCTCGCGCACCGCGCGGATCGGCGAGTCGACGATCTCGACATTGGCCTGGGCCAGCGCCGGGTAATAGTCATTGCTGATCAGGATGCGCTTGCAGCCCATGGGGTAGTCCGGCTGCAGCTGCGCGCGCTTGCCGGCATCGGGCATCTGCCGCGCCAGGTGGCGGGTGAAACGGCCGCGCATCGAGCGCATCAGCCAGGGCAGGCTGACGAAGGCCAGCGCGCGCACCTCGTGGTGCAGGTACTTGAGCAGGCGGTCGCCCCGCTGCAGCAGCGGCACGCGGCGCATCAGGGCGATTTCCCAGGCGCGGTAGGCGCGATCCGGCTTGGCCAGCACGTAGGCGGCCGAGCGCTGGAACAGGCTCAGCTGCGCCACTTTCGGCTGGATCTGCGGGACGAACTGGATCGCCGAGGCGCCGGTGCCGATCACCGCCACGCGCTTGCCGGTGAGGTCCAGGTCATGCCGCCAGCGCGCCGAATGGAAGGCCTCGCCGCGAAAGCGCTCCAGCCCCGGTAACTGCGGATAGGCCGGGCGGTTGAGCTGGCCGCAGGCGCTGACTAGCGCCTGGGTCTCCAGGCATTCGCCGCCGACCAACTCGACCCGCCACAGCCCGCGCGCGGCGTCGAACTCGGCGCCCTGCACCTCGGCGTTGAGGCGGATCTGCGGACGCAGCCGGTACTTGTCCACGCAATGCAGGATATAGGCGTGGATTTCCGCCTGCGGCGGGTACTTGCGCGACCAGTCGTGCTTGGCCTCGAAGGAAAACGAATAGAGGTGCGAAGGCACGTCGCAGGCGGCGCCGGGATAGTCGTTATCGCGCCAGGTGCCGCCGACTTCGCCGGCCTTTTCCAGCAGCAGGAAGTCGTCCTGGCCGGCCTTGCGCAGCTGCATGGCCAGGCCCAGGCCGGCGAAGCCGCTGCCGATGATCAGCACGCGCCAGGGCGCGCCCGTGCGGGGGTTGTTATGCATTGTGGTCTCCCCGACCAATGAGTGGCGATAAGCGGATGCTACTTGCGCCGGCCACCGCCGGTTATGGCATAGTCGGTCAATCGATTGTGATTTTCGGACAGCCTGATGTCGCCACCCTGGCCCGCACGCCGCAGCATCACCAGCATGCAGTTGCTCACCCAGCTGGGGCTCGACCTCGGCCTGGACCTGGACACCTGCCTGCGCGATACCGGCCTGAGCGCGGTGCAGCTCGCCGCCCCGCACGGCGAGATCGACGCCGGCCGCGAGCTGCAGCTGATCGCCAACCTGGTGCAGGCCCTGCCCGCGGTCGCCGACCTCGGCCTGCAGGCCGGTCAGCGCTACCACCTGACCAGCTACGGCGCCTGGGGCTACGCCATGCTCAGCAGCGCCACCGCGCGCCAGGCGGCCGAACTGGGCCTGCGCTACCACGGCCTGACCTACGCCTTCACCCGCATCAGCCTGGACGAGGACGGCGTCACCGCCAGCCTGCGCTTCGACGACGGCGCGCTGGACGAGGAGCTGCGGCCCTTTATCGTCCAGCGCGATATGGTCGGCGCCCAGATGATCGTGCGCGAACTGCTCGGCGCCCCGCTGCCGCTGACCTGCCTGGAGCTGCGCCAGCAGGCGCCGGCCGAGGTCGCGCCCTTCGTCGAGGCCTTCGGCCTGGCGCCGCATTTTGCTGCCGCGGCCAATCGCATCGGCCTGGCCGCCGGGCTGCTGGATGTTGCGCTGCCGCGGGCCAATTCGCAGCTGGTCAGCGCCTGCGAGCAGCAATGCCAGGCGATCCTCGCCCGCCACCAGTGGCACCAGGGCCTGGCCGGCCGCGTACGCCAGTTGCTGCTGCAGGCGCCGGGGCAGATGAGCGACATGGAACGGGTCGCCGCCCGCCTGCACCTGAGCAGCCGCACCCTGCGCCGCCGCCTGATCGACGAAGGCAGCAGCTTTCGCGCCCTGCAGGACGAGGTGCGCCAGGCCCTGGCCGAGGAGCTGCTGGCCGCCGGCGGCCTGAGCCTGGAGGAAATCGCCGAACGCCTGGGCTATGGCGAGCTGTCCAACTTCATCCACGCCTTCAAGCGCTGGAAAGGCACCACGCCGGGGCGTTACCAGCGCGGCGAGATCACTCCGTAGGGGGCGCCGTGCACACCATCCATCCGCTTGCCCGCGGTGTGCACAACCTAGGCGGCCCCGCGACACCCTGCACAGGGCAGGTCGTCGCAGTTTGAAAGTCATCTTCACGCTGACAGCGCCGCCCGACGCGGCTAAGGTGCAAGCCATGCACAATATCAGCCTGCTCCTGCCCTACCTGCCGCCCTGGCACTGGCCGCAGTTCCATGCCCACTTCGCCCTGCGCGCGGTGCCGGGGCTGGAATGCCTGACGCCGGACAGCTACAGCCGCAGCTTCAGCCTGGCCGGCGCCAGCGGCTGGCTGCGGGTGACACCGCTGCCCGGGCAGAACGCCCTCGAACTGCGCTGCTGCAGCGCCGCGCCCATTGCCCTGGAGGCCTTGCAGCAGCGCGTGCGGCGGATGTTCGATCTCGACGCCGAGCCGCAGGCGATTGCCGCGCACCTCAGCGGCGACGCCCTGCTCGCGCCGCTGCTGCAGCGCAACCCCGGCCTGCGCCTGCCGGTGGCCTTCGACCCGTTCGAGCAGGCGGTGCGCGCCATCGTCGGCCAGCAGGTCACGGTCAAGGCGGCGGTGACCCTGGTCGGTCGCCTGGTGCAGCGCCTCGGCACGCCGTTGAACCTGCCCGGCTGCCCCGGCGTCGCCACGCTGTTTCCCAGCCCGCAGGCCATCGCCACGGCCGATCTGACCGCGATCGGCATGCCCGGCAAACGGGTGCAGAGCCTGCAGCAGTTCGCCGCGCGCATCGCCGACGGCAGCTTGCAACTGAATCTCGACGACGGCAGCGCGGCGCTGATCGAACGTCTGTGCGCCCTGCCCGGCATCGGCCCCTGGACCGCCGAGTACATCGCCCTGCGCGCCTTCGGCGAGGCCGACGCCTTTCCCGCCAGCGACCTGGGCCTGCTCAAGGCGCCGCTGTGGGGCGCCGGCGGCATCGATGCGCGCCGCCTCAAGGCCCGCGCCGAAGCCTGGCGGCCCTGGCGTGCCTACGCCGCCGCGCACCTGTGGCACAACTATTCGGGAGGCTGAACGCCATGTACTACCGCCACCACGACAGCCCCCTCGGCCCGCTGTTTCTCGCTGGTGACGAAAACGGCCTGCAGCTGCTGCTGATGGAGCTCGACAGCCGCCCCTGGCGCATCGGCGAAGACTGGCGACAGGCCGGCGGCGAGCTGGATGATGCGTGCCGGCAGCTGGACGAGTATTTCGCCGGCCGTCGCCGCCAGTTCGAGCTGCGCATGGCGCCGCGTGGCACGCCCTTTCAGCAGGCGGTATGGCAGGCCCTGCAGCGCATTCCCTACGGTCGCACCTGCAGCTACAGCGACCTGGCCGCCGCCATCGCGCGGCCGCAGGCGGTGCGCGCGGTGGGCACCGCCAACGGCGCCAACCCGCTGTCCATCGTCATCCCCTGCCACCGGGTGATCGGCCGCGACGGCAGCCTTACCGGCTACGCCGGCGGCCTGCCGCGCAAGCAACTGCTGCTGGAACTGGAAGGCGCGCTGCCGTCGCAGCAGACGCAACTGGCGCTTTGAGCGCCCTGCGCACCGACGCTCAGGGCGGCGCGATACGCGCCAACACTTGCGGCGCCGCGCGCAGCGGCAAGGCCAGGATCAGCCCCTCGCCGGACGCGGGAAACACTCGGGTCAGCGCGGTGATATTGACCTGATGCGACACCAGCACCAGCGGCTCGCCGGGCGGCAGCAGGTTGACCGCGCGAATCAGCTCAGCGGTCTGCGCCTCGGCGGCGTCGCGTTGCTCGAAGAAGGAGTCCAGCGCCGGTAGCGGCTGCACCGGGCCCAGGCCCATGCCCCTGGCGGTATCCAGCGCGCGGCACCAGCGGCTGCTGAGCAGCCGCGGCCGCTCGATGCCCTGGCGGCGCAGCAGTTCGCCCCAGCGCCGCGACTCCTCGCGGCCCTGCTGGTTGAGGTTGCGTTGGGTGCTGCAGTTGCCCAGCTGGAAATGCGCCGGATCGCCGACACCCGGCGCCGTGGCATGGCGCAGGATCAGCAGCGCCCGCCCCTCGCGCAGCGCCTGCCAGGCGTCGGCCGGCTGCGCTGCCGAGGTCCACAGCGGCGCCAGCAGCAGCACCAGCAGCCAGATGCGCATCACAGCCTGACGTTGCCGCGCGGCCCGGCCAGCGCCCAGATGATCAGCCCCAGCACGGGCAGGAAGATGATCAGCAGCACCCAGAGAATCTTGATCCCGGTGTCGGCGCTGCTTTTCACCACGTTGACGATGGCCCAGATATCCAGGACCAGAATGATCAGGCCGATCAGCCCATTGAGGGTGGAACCCATGACGACACTCCTGTGTGAAGGGTTGCCCTCAGAGGATAGCCACTCAGTCGCCCAGACGCGGAAAACGGCTGGCGATCTGGTCGCCGGTCAGGCTTGGCGCTTCCGCCGTGGCGCTCAGGCGCACCAGCAGCAGGTGCGGCTCCTCGCCCAGGTCGAACCAGTGGCGGGTGTCCGCCGGCAGCTCCAGCAGATCGCCGCGCTCGCCCTGCAGCACATAGACGTACTCGCCCAGGTGCAGGCTGAGCTGGGCGAAACCGCCGACAAACAGCCAGGCGCTGGCGGCCGGCTGCGTCTGCTCGTCGAGGTAGCGCGCGCGCAGCTCGAGCTTGCGCGGGTGGTTGCGCTCCAGGCTGAGCAGCTCGTGCTGGCGGTAGCCGCCCTCGCCACGCAGATCCTGCAGCCAGGCGCCGCAGGCGGCGTCGAACTCCTGCTCGCTGCAGCCGGGGCGCAGCGTCGCAGGCGGCGGGCACTGGCGATAGCGCACGCCGACCTCGGCCAGGGTGCTGGCGATGTCCTCGGCGTGGGTCAGCACCTTGTTCGGCAGCTGCGGGGAGGTTTGCAGGTGAACGCTCAGGCTGGTCATAGGGATTCTCGCTCGGACTCCGGGGGCAGACGAGTGGCAATGATAACGGCTGCGGCCAACGCCGCCAGGCTGGCCAGGGCGAAGGTCCAGGCCGGGCCGATGCTGTTCCAGCTGTAGCCGGCATACAGCGCGCCGAGGGCGCCGCCGATGCCGGCCAGGGTGGCGTACAGCGCCTGGCCCTGGCCCTGCTGGCCGCCTTCGAAGCTGCGCTGGATGAAGTGGATGCTGGCGGCGTGGAAGGCGCCGAAGGTGGCGGCGTGCATGCACTGGGCCAGCAGCAGGATCGCCAGCTGGTCGGCCAGGTTGCCCAGCAGCAGCCAGCGCACGGAGGTGATCAGAAAGCTGGCCAGTAGCACCGCGCGCAGCGAATAGCGCTGCAGCAGCCGCGCCATGACCAGGAACAGCAGAATCTCCGCCACCACGCCCAAGGCCCAGAGCATGCCGATGGTGCCGCGCCCGTAGCCGAGCGCCTCCAGGTGCAGGGTCAAAAAGGTGTAGTAGGGCCCGTTGCTCAGTTGCATCAGGCCGACGCTGGCGTAGAAGGCGAGGATGCCGGGGCGACGCAGCTGGCGCAGAAAACCGCCCTGCTCGGCGCTGCCGGGTCGCGATAGCGGCTGCGCGTTGGGCACCCAGAAACTGCCGGCGACTATGCCGGCCATGATCAGCACCAGCGCCCAGGGGTAGGCGTCCAGGCTCAGCCACTCGAACAGGCGGCCCAGGCCGACCACCGCGACGATGAAGCCGATGCTGCCCCACAGGCGGATCTGACTGTAGCGCGCGGCCTGCTCGCGCAGGTGGGCCAGGGTGATGACCTCGAACTGCGGCAGCACCGCATGCCAGAAGAAGGCGTGCGCGGCCATGATCAAGGCCAGCCAGGCATAGCTGTGGCTGACGAAGATGCCGGCGAAGCACACCAGGGTGCACAGCGCGCCGAGGCGCACGATCAGCAGGCGCTGGCCGCTGTGATCGCCGAGCCAGCCCCACAGATTCGGCGCCAGGCAGCGCATCAGCATGGGGATGGCCACCAGCTCGCCGATGCGCGCCGGCGAGAAGCCCAGGTGGTCGAAGTACAGGGCGAGGAACGGCGCCGTGGCGCCGAGCAGGGCGAAGTAGAAGAAGTAGAAGCCGGACAGGCGCCAGTAAGGCAACGCGGCGATCATGGCCTGGTCTTAGCCCGGGTCGAGCGCAGCAACACCCGGGGCCGCGGTTGTTGGGTATCGCTGCGCTCAACCCAACCTACGCAAGCGGTCACAGCTGCGGCAGCACCGGGGTAGTGACGCGCACCTCGGCGTTCTGCGCGCGATGACGCAGCAGGTGATCCATCAGCACTATGGCCATCATCGCCTCGGCGATGGGGGTGGCGCGAATGCCCACGCAGGGATCGTGGCGCCCCTTGGTGATCACCTCCACCGGGTTGCCGTCGACGTCGATCGAGCGCCCCGGCGTGGTGATGCTGGAGGTGGGCTTGAGCGCCAGATGGGCGATGATCGGCTGGCCGCTGGAAATGCCGCCGAGGATGCCGCCGGCATTGTTCGACAGGAAGCCTTCGGGGGTCAGCTCGTCGCGGTGCTCGGTGCCACGCTGGGCGACGCTGGCGAAGCCGGCACCGATCTCCACGCCCTTGACCGCGTTGATGCTCATCAGCGCGTGGGCCAGTTCAGCGTCCAGGCGGTCGAAGATCGGCTCGCCGAGGCCCGGCATCACCCCTTCGGCGACCACGGTGATCTTCGCGCCGACCGAATCCTGGTCGCGGCGCAACTGATCCATATAGGCCTCGAGCTCGGGCACCTTGTCCGGGTCGGGGCTGAAGAAGGCGTTCTGCTCGACGCTGTCCCAGGTCTTGAACGGAATCTCGATGGGACCGAGCTGGCTCATATAGCCGCGCACCACGATGCCCTGGGTCGCCAGGTATTTCTTGGCGATGGCGCCGGCGGCCACGCGCATGGCGGTCTCGCGCGCCGAGCTGCGGCCGCCGCCCCGGTAGTCGCGGATGCCGTACTTGTGGTGATAGGTGTAGTCGGCGTGGGCCGGACGGAACAGATCCTTGATCGCCGAGTAGTCCTTGGACTTCTGGTCGGTATTGCGGATCAGCAAACCGATGGCGCAACCGGTGGTCTTGCCTTCGAACACGCCGGACAGAATCTCCACTACGTCGTCTTCCTGGCGCTGGGTGGTGTGGCGGCTGGTGCCCGGCTTGCGTCGGTCGAGATCGCGCTGCATGTCCTCCAGCGACAATTCCAGGCCCGGTGGGCAACCGTCGACGATGGCGACCAGGGCCGGGCCATGGCTTTCGCCAGCGGTGGTGACGGTGAACAGCTTGCCGTAGGTATTGCCGGACATGGGACGACGCTCCGCGAAATTCAGCCCCGACCTGCCGCTGCGCAGGCCGCTTAACGAGGTGGGCGAGTATACCCGCGGCGACCTTGCAGTTCACCCCGAACCTTGGTCGGCGACCGGCGTCCAATGCCGGTCTGCCACCACCCTGCCCCGATCATGCTGCGAACCCTGCTCTTGTCCCTTGCCCTGATAACCGGCCAGGCCCAGGCCAACACCACCCGACAACTGCCCATCAGCCTGGACACCGACCAGGGCACCCTGTACGGCAGCCTGCTGGTGCCGCAAAGCGACGAGCCGGTGCCGGTGGCGCTGCTGATCGCCGGCTCCGGCCCCACCGACCGCGACGGCAACAACCCCGAGGGCGGCCATAACGACGCGCTGAAGAAGCTGGCGCAGCTGCTGGCGCGCCACGGCATCGCCAGCCTGCGCTACGACAAGCGCGGCGTGGCCGCCAGCCGTGCCGCCACGCCCGACGAACGCGACCTCAGCATCGAACGCTACGTCGCCGATGCCGAGGCCTGGGGACGCCTGCTCGAGGGCGATCCGCGCTTCGACCGGCTGATCCTGATCGGCCACAGCGAAGGCGCGCTGATCGCCAGCCTGGCTGCCGCCGGCAGCGGCGCCGAGGCGCTGGTGTCCATCGCCGGCCCCGCCTACCCCATCGGCCAGGTGCTCGACGCCCAGCTGGCCATGCGCCTGCCGCCGCCGCTGCTGGCCGAGAGCCGGCAGATCCTGGCCAGCCTGATCCGCGGTCAGGAGCAAGCCGAGGTGCCCAAGGCATTGCAGGTGCTGCTGCGACCGAGCGTGCAGCCCTACCTGATCAGCCTGCTGCGCCAGCGCCCGGCCGAGGCCTTCGCCGCGCTACGGATTCCGGCGCTGATCGTGCAGGGCAGCCACGACGCCCAGGTCGGTCTCGACAACGCCGTGGCATTGCAGCAGGCGAAGCCGGATGCCGAGTTGGCGCTGATCCCCGGCATGAACCACGTGCTGCGCATCACTCCGCTGCCCTGGCACGAACAGCTGGCCTCCTACGACGATCCGCAGCTACCCTTGGCCCGCGCCCTGGGCGAACGCATCGTCGCCTTTATTCGCTCCAGTGCGAGGCAAAGCGGCCGATAACCTGCCTACACAGCAGTTTCAGCTCTAGCGCACAGGCCCCCACATGAGCGAGCAACCCGCCTCTCCCCCCGCAACCGCGCCGGTCGACGCCCAACAGAGCGGCGAAGCGCCGGCCGCCCCCCATCCCTGGGCCGACCTGCCGGCCGAGCAGTTCAGCCTGCTGCGCCTGGCGCCGTTGCCGGTGGACCGCGACACCGGCCCGCGGCCGCTGCGCTTCGTCCAGCTCGGCCGGGTCGAACGCCATGCCAAGGACCTCAGCCTGCTGCGCCTGAGCCTGCAAGTGCCGGGGCAGCGCCTGCACCGCGAGCAGAACCTGCTGGAGGTCTGGGCCGATCATCAACGCAAGGAGGTGCGCTTCGGCCCGGACAAGGGCCTGAGCGTGGAGCCGGCCAACCGCGGCCTGGGGCGCTTCCTGCTGGCCCAGGGCATCGCCTGGGCGCGCAAGCAGTACGCCCATTACCAGGTCGAGGGCGGCGCCCTGCCGACCAAGGACAACTTCAACGAAGCGGCGCGCGCCCGCCGCGACCATGCCCTGAAGGCCCAGGGCTTTGCCATCGAATACAGCGACCCGCTGCAGCTCAAGCCGTTCTACAGCGCGCCGCGGGTCAGTTCGCTGCACGGCGACTGGCAGACCGAGAAGGTGCAGATCATCGAGCTGCTGGACGCCGCCGCCATGCTGCAGCAGGCCGATCAGAGCCTGCGCGAGCAGGACGTGCAGGTGCGCAAGCTGGAGGAGAAGGTCGCGCGATTCAGGCGCGAGGACAGCGGCCTACGCTTCACCATCAGCTGCCTGGTGGCCTTCTGCCTGTTCCAGGCCGGGCTGCTGATCTGGATCGCCACGCGGTAGAGTCATTGTCGGATCATCGTAGGGTGGATGAAAAAAGCGTCATCCACCCTACGCCTGTCCGTCGTCAGCCGTGCGAATCAGCCCTCGACCCGCGAGCGGAACAGCGCCTGATGCTCGCGGCACTGCTGGGCCGCCAGCAGGAACACGCCGTGGCCGCCGCGCGCGAACTCCAGCCAGGTGAAGTCCACCTCCGGGTACAGCGCCTCGACATGCACCTGGCTATTGCCCACCTCGACGATCAACAGGCCGCGCTCGGTGAGATGGTCGGCGGCCTCGGCCAGCATGCGCCGCACCAGGTCCAGCCCATCGTCGCCACAGGCCAGGCCCATGGCCGGTTCGTGCTGGTATTCGGCCGGCATGTCGGCGAAATCCTCGGCATCGACGTAGGGCGGATTGGAGACGATCAGGTCGAAGCGCTGCCCCGGCAGCCCGGCGAAGCCGTCGCCCTGCACGCAGTAGACGCGCTCTTCCAGACCATGGCGCTCGATGTTCTGATTGGCCACCTCCAGCGCCTCGAACGACAGATCGGCCAGCACCACCTCGGCCTCGGGAAACTCGTAGGCGCAGGCGATGCCGATGCAGCCCGAGCCGGTGCACAGGTCGAGCACCCGCGCCGGCTCAGCCGGCAGCCAGGGGGCGAAGTGCGCCTCGATCAGTTCGGCAATCGGCGAGCGCGGCACCAGCACGCGCTCGTCGACGACGAAGGGCAGCCCGCAGAACCAGGCCTCGCCGAGCAGGTAGGCGGTGGGCACGCGCTCCTCGATGCGGCGCTTGAGCAGCGCCTGCAGGTGGGCGTGCTCGTCGTCCTCCAGGCGGCAGTCGAGGTAGGCATCGGACATTTCCCAGGGCAGGTGCAAGGCACCGAGCACCAGTTGGCGCGCCTCGTCCCAGGCATTGTCGGTGCCATGGCCGAAGAACAGTTGCTCGGCCTGGAAACGGCTGACGGCCCAGCGGATGTAGTCGCGCAGGGTGCGTAAACGGGTAGCGGGGAGGGTCACGGGCGATCTCCGGGTGAAAACGGCGCAGTTTAGCCCAGGGCAGGCACGGGGCGCATGGCCATAAATAAATGCCGTTAAGTCGTAGTTCGACTGCTGCCAGACGAGGGGTCACATCGTTATAATTTGCAACGATTTCTTAACCCTTCCCATCCCTTCCTAATGAGAACCCCGAATGGTCATCGACCCCTTCTCGCTCACGGGCTTGCTCGTGCTGGCGATATTCCTTATTGGCATGACGCTGATAGTTTTTGAAGCACAACTGGAGATGGATAAATTCAAGCCGGCCATGTTCATGATGTCCGGCCTGATCGTCATCGGCGTCCACTACGCCCTCACCGACCCCAACGGCTTCCAGTATTTCCTCCACGCCCAGAGCGAGACCAAGGAGGAATTGTTCGGCCTGATCGCCTTCATGGCCTTCATGTGGATGGTGGTCGAGCTGCTCAACGAGCGGAACGTGTTCACCGCGCTGAACGGCTACCTGCTGCGCAAGGGCCTGGGTGCGCGCGGCATGTTCTGGGCCACCGGCGCGCTGTCGGCAACCCTGTCGCCCTTTCTCAACAACTTCACCACGGCGATGATCTTCGGCAAGACCATCACCAGCATCTCCAGCCACCAGCGCTACACCCACGTGGCGCTGTGCAACATCGTGGTGGCGTCCAACTCCGGGGTCTGGTTCCTCGGCACCTCCACCAGCCTGATGGTGGTGCTGGCCGGCAAGATCAGCATCGCCGGCCTGCTGCTGCTGATCCCCTCGGCGCTGATCGGCTGGATGCTGTGCGCCGCCACCCTGCACCTGTTCTACCTGCGCCAGCTGGACGGCCAGCAGCTGATCCGCAAGGTCGACGCCAGCGAGAGCCGGCTCAAGCCGGGCGGCGCCGGTCTGGCGCTGGTGGGTTTCATCGCAGTGATCGGCGCGGTGCTGTGCAACATCGTGCTCAAGGTCGGCATCGAGTTCGCCATCGGCATCGGCCTCGGCCTGGTCGCCCTGTACAGCTGGCTGCTGACCCGCATGGGCATCGAGACGCGCTGGCACGAGCAGCTGCAGAAGGTAGAGTGGAACGCCCTGCTGTTCTTCATCGGCATCATCACCTCGGTGGCCTGCCTCAACCACGTCGGCTGGCTGTCCTACATCGCGCGCCTGTTCGAGATCCTCGATCCGACCCTGGTCAACGTAGTGCTGGGCATCGCCTCCGGGGTGATGGACAACGTACCGGTGGAAGCCGCCGCGCTGATGGCCAACCCGCAGCTGGGCCTCGACCAGTGGGCGCTGAACGCGCTGATGGTGGGCATCGGCGGTTCGCTGACGGTGGTCGGCTCGGCCGCCGGGGTGATGGCCATGAGCCTGGACAAGAGCTACAGCTTCGGCGTGCACCTGAAGTTCCTGCCGGCGATCCTGGTCAACTTCCTCGGCTCGTTGGGCATCTGGTACCTGCAGTTCCAGTGGCTCGGCCTCGGCGGCTGAGGCCCTCGCGCAACGGCAAACGCCCCGCAAATTGCGGGGCGTTTTCGTTTGTAGGGCTGCTTGGGGACATAGCCAACGCTTAACGCGCCGGCATCGGCTGATCAGGGGCGCTCGCGCTCCTTGCGCGACCAGCCGGGCCCATCCGGCGGCCGGCGCAGTTCGCGCAACACGGCGATGGCCACTGCGATGGAGAACAGCAGCCAGAAATGCGGGGACAATTGCGAAAACAGCGACATGGGCAACTCCTTTTGCATGCGACCCCGAGTCCTTCGGGACGGTTCCGATTCTGCTCCGCGCTCCACGGCCGAGCAAGTAATGGCGCACAAGAGGTTCACAGCGCGCTCTGGCAAGCGGACAATGGCACATCATCACCATCAGCCAGGAGCCCGAGATGTCCCATCCGCAAACCATGTTCCAGCTCACCGGTCGTGGCCACGCTCCGGCCAGTCTGGGCAATGCGACCCTGCTGATCATAGATGCTCAGGAAGAATACCGCAGCGGCGTGCTCGCCCTGCCCGGCCTGGACTCCGCCCTGGCCGAGATCGCCAGCCTGCTGGCCGCCGCCCGCGCCGCCGGCAGCGCCATCGTCCACGTCAAGCACCTCGGCATTCCCGGCGGCCTGCTCGACCCCAGCGGCCCGCGCGGCCGCCATCTGCCCGAGGCCGCCCCGCTGGCCGGCGAGATAGTGGTGGAGAAACGCCTGCCCAACGCCTTCGCCGGCACCGAACTGCACGACCGCCTGCAGGCCCTCGGCCATCTCGACCTGATCGTCTGCGGCTTCATGACCCATTCCAGCGTCAGCACCACGGTGCGCGCCGCCAAGGACTATGGTTATCGCTGTACCCTGGTCGACGCCGCCTGCGCCACCCGCGACCTGCCGGCCCCCGATGGCAGCGTGATCGCCGCCGCGCAGGTGCACCGCATTGAGATGATCGCCCTGGCCGACAACTTCGCCACCCTGGTGCCGCAAGCCAAGGCGCTGATCTGACCGCCGTCACAGTGCCGCCAGCATGGCGGAACCCCGGCGCTAATGTCCGGTCATAGCGCCGACACCCCAAAGGAAATCGGCATGAAGCTGTCCGACGATTTCGATGCCCGCCGCCTGCGCCCGCGCCAGCCGAAACACTGGCGCCTGCGCATCGGTGCGGCGCTGGGCGCGCTGCTGGCCACCTTCGGCATCCTCCTGGCGATGGCCGGTATCGCCTCGCTGGCCGGGCGCGCCCCGGTGCTGGGCACGCTCAACGACTCCACCGGCGAAGCCGGCGTCCTGCTGCTGCTCGGCCTGCTGCTGCTGTGGGCCGGCATCGCCTTCTGGCGCCGCTGCCGCCGGCGCCTGCGCCAGCCGCGCGACCTCGCCCTGTCGCCACATCTGCTGAAAAAGCGCGACTGAAACGCCGCGAGCGGGCTAGAAAATAGCCTGGCGCTATTTTTTAACCTCGCCCAGCGATGGCCCGCAGGGTGGCCGTCAGGGACGGCAGGCCATAAAAAATGGCCGGGAGCCATTTTTAACGTCGCGCAGCGACGGCCCGAAGGGTGGCCGTGAGGGATGGCAGGCCATAAAATGCCCGTCTGTTTCGCGGAGCCACCGATGCAAGACGACGACTTTTCCCTGTTCCAGGCCGAGCTGCGCGGCGTCAAGCCGCTCAAGCACGACCGCGCCGACACCGGCAAACCCAAGCCCGATCGCCAGCAGTTCAGCACCCTGCGCCAGGCCGCCAGCATCAGCCAGGGCGAGATCAAGGTGGACGGCCTGTCCGACCAGTTCGTCATCGACGTCGGCGCCGAAGACGCGCTGTACTGGGCCGGCAACGGCGTGCAGGAAGGCCAGATGCGCAAGCTCAAGCTCGGCCAGATCCCCTTCGACGGCAGCCTCGACCTGCACGGCATGAGCGTGGAGAAGGCGCGCGACACGCTGTGGGAGTTCCTCGCCGAAGCCGCCAAGCTGGAGGTGCGCTGCGTGCGCGTGACCCATGGCAAGGCGGTGCGCATGGACGGCCGCCGGCCGATGATCAAGAGCCACGTCAACACCTGGCTGCGCCAGCACCCGCAGGTGCTCGGCTTCGCCTCCTGCCTGGCCAAGCACGGCGGCACCGGCGCGGTGTACATCATCCTCAAGCGCACCATGATGGACGGCCGCGACGAGTAACCTGCCCGGCCCATGATTCTGGCGCCCGGCGCTCTTGCCAGGCGCCCATCGGCGCCCTACCCTGCGCCCTTCGATACCCAACAGGATTTTCCATGTCCCTGGAACAACACTACACCGCGATCCTCGGCCAGCTCGGCGAGGACGCCTCTCGCGAAGGCCTGCTGGATACCCCCAAGCGCGCGGCCAAGGCCATGCAGTACCTCTGCCGCGGCTACCAGCAGACACTGGAGGAAGTGACCAACGGCGCGCTGTTCAGCTCCGACAACAGCGAGATGGTGCTGGTCAAGAACATCGAGCTGTACTCGCTGTGCGAGCACCACCTGCTGCCGTTCATCGGCAAGGCCCACGTCGCCTATATCCCCAACGGCAAGGTGCTCGGCCTGTCCAAGGTGGCGCGCATCGTCGACATGTACGCCCGCCGCCTGCAGATTCAGGAAAACCTCAGCCGGCAGATCGCCGAGGCCATCGAACAGGTCACCGGCGCCCTCGGCGTGGCGGTGGTCATCGAGGCCCAGCACATGTGCATGATGATGCGCGGCGTGGAGAAGCAGAACTCGTCCATGGTCACCTCGGTGATGCTTGGCGAATTCCGTGAGAACCCGGCTACCCGCAGCGAATTCCTCAGCCTGATCGGCTAAGGCGCAGCCCCCCACCACGACGGCCGTTCACGACGCTGAACGGCCGTCGGCATTTCAGGAGTAGAAACCATGTTGCTCAAGGCCCTTCGTATTGGCCTCGGCCAGATCGTCGTGTTCGTCGACTGGATCAGCCGCCCGCGTAAACTCCAGCGCAGCGCCGCGGCGCAGGCCGAGGTGGAACGCGCCACCGCCGACCTGGCGCTGTACCAGTTCCACGCCTGCCCGTTCTGCGTCAAGGTACGGCGCAGCCTGCACCGCCTGAACCTGCCGGTGCAACTGCGCGACGCCAAGCACGACGCCGAGCATCGCCAGGCCCTGGAACAGCAGGGCGGCCGCATCAAGGTGCCCTGCCTGCGCATCGAGGAAAACGGCCAGAGCACCTGGCTGTACGAGTCCAAGGCGATCATCGCCTATCTGGAGCAGCGCTTCGCCGGCTGAGCGTTCAGACGGCTCTGCACTCAAGCACTGATGCCCCCTCCGTCAGCCCCTCGCCCCTTCGGGGAGAGGGAAACTTATTTATCGAGCGAAGGGCATTGCCCAGTACGGCAAAGCTTTTCGCAGGAGCCGGCTTGCCGGTGATGCTTCTGCGTAAGGAATCGCCGGCAAGCCGGCTCCTGCAACATCAGGGCTCGACGCCGTAAGCCTTGAGCTGTTCGAGGAACTGCGCCTCGTCCAATACCTTCACGCCCAGCTCGCTGGCCTTGGCCAGTTTCGAGCCGGCGCCCGGGCCGGCCACCACGCAATGGGTCTTGGCCGACACCGAACCGGCTACCTTGGCGCCCAGTTCTTCCAGCTTGCCCTTGGCCACATCGCGGCTCATCAGTTCCAGGGTGCCGGTCAGCACCCAGGTCTGCCCGGCCAGGGGCAGACCTTCGGCGACCTTCTTCTCGCAGCTCCAGTGCATGCCGAAATCCAGCAACTGCTGCTCGATGGCGCGAGCCTTGGCGACCTTGGCCGGGTCGGCGAAGAATTCGCGCACGGCCTGCTTGGCCTTTTCGTTGAGCCCCTTGAGCACCGACAGGTCCAGCCAGTCCTGACTGAGTTCGATGACATGCTCCAGGCGCACGGCATTCTCCGCATTGCTCACGCCGGTGGCAGCCAGACGTCTGATCGCTTCATCGACCAGCTTCTGGGCGCCGGTCGCGGCGACCGAGGCAATATTCAGTTTGCCCAGCAGCTCGGCCAGGCTGGCGCAGGCGGTGAACTCCGCGCTCAGCCCGGCATCCTCGCGCAATACGCCGAGCGGCGCGTCGTTGTCATAGACCAGTTTCTCCAGCACGGCCTGGTTGTGGGCGTCGGCGAAGAAGCTGTGGATCTCGTGCGCCACTTCCAGGCCCACGTCCGGCAGCCAGGTCAGCACCTCGGGCAGCGCCTGCTGGATGCGCGCCAGCGAGCCCAGGGCGCGGGCCAACAGCTTGGCGGTTTCCTCGCCAACATCGGGAATGCCCAGGGCGTAGATAAAACGCGCCAGCGTCGGCTTGCGGCTAGCGGCGATGGCCGCCAGCAGGTTGTTGCTGGACAGCTCGGCGAAGCCTTCGAGGCCGACGATCTGCTCGAAACTCAGGGTGTAGAGATCGGCCGGCGAACTCACCAGGCCCTCGTCCACCAGTTGCTCGACGCTCTTCTCGCCGAGGCCCTCGATATCCATGGCGCGGCGCGAGACGAAGTGGATGATCGCCTGCTTGAGCTGCGCCTGGCAGCTCAAGCGGCCGATGCAGCGGTAAACCGAGCCCTCGCTGACGCTCTCCTTGCCCTTGCTGCGCTTGACCAGCTGGGTGCGCTCCACCGCCGAACCGCATACCGGGCACTGCTCGGGAACCCGTACCGGGCGGGCATCGGCCGGGCGTCGCTCGGGCACCACGGCCATCACCTGGGGGATCACGTCGCCGGCGCGGCGGATGATCACCGTATCGCCGATCATCAGCCCCAGGCGCGCCACCTCATCCATATTGTGCAGGGTGGCGTTGGCCACGGTGACGCCGGCCACCTTGACCGGTTTGAGCCGCGCCACCGGCGTCACCGCGCCGGTGCGGCCGACCTGGAACTCGACGTCGAGCAGCTCGGTAAGCTCCTCCTGCGCCGGGAACTTGTGGGCGATGGCCCAGTGCGGCGTGCGCGCGCGAAAGCCCAGCTGCTGCTGGTCCTCGATGTGGTTGACTTTGAACACCACGCCGTCGATGTCATAAGGCAGCTCCATGCGCCGCCGGCCGATATCGCGGTAGTAGTCCAGGCAGGCTTCCACGCCCTTGGCCAGCTTCAGCTCGCGGCTGATGGGGATGCCCCAGGCCTTGAGCTGCTCGAGCATGCCGATCTGGGTGGCCGGCAGCTCGCCGCTGACCTGGCCGACGCCGTAGCAGCAGAACTCCAGCGGGCGGCTGGCGGTGATCCTCGGGTCAAGCTGACGCAGGCTGCCGGCCGCGGCGTTGCGCGGATTGGCGAAGGTCTTGGCGCCGGCCGCGGCCTGGCGTGCGTTGAGTTCGTCGAAGCCGGCCCTGGGCATGTACACCTCGCCGCGCACCTCCAGCACCTGCGGCCAGCCCTCGCCCTGCAGGCGCAGCGGCACGTTGCGGATGGTGCGCACGTTGGCGCTGATGTCCTCGCCGGTGCTGCCGTCGCCACGGGTGGCGCCGCGCACCAGTTGGCCGTGCTCGTAGCGCAGGCTGACGGCCAGGCCGTCGAGCTTGGGTTCGCAGCTGTACTCCACCTCGGCGCCGCCGCCGAACAGGTCGCCGCCGGCAAGACCCAGGCCACTGCGCACGCTGCGGTCGAAGGCACGCAGGTCGTCCTCCTCGAAGGCATTGCCCAGGCTGAGCATGGGGATCTCGTGGCGCACCTCGCCGAAGGCGTCGAGCGCCTCGCCGCCGACGCGCTGGGTCGGCGATTCGGGGGTCACCAGCTCGGGATGCTCGGCCTCCAGCGCCTGCAGTTCGCGAAACAGGCGGTCGTACTCGGCGTCGGGAATGCTTGGCTGGTCCAGCACGTAGTAGCGGTAGTTGTGCGCATCCAGTTCGTTGCGCAGTTCGGCGATACGTTGGGCGGCATTCCGTTGGGCGGCGTCGGTCATCTTCGGTCTCTCAAACGAAAAGAGCAGCCTGAGCTGCTCTTTTGCAATGCGGTTGCTGTCAGCGCTTGTGGGTCAGCTGCCGGCGCTCGAACTCGACGATGCGCTGGCGGTAGTGCTCGATGGTCTGCGCGGTCATCACGCTGCGCTGGTCGTCCTTCAGCTCGCCGCCCAGTTCGTGGGCCAGCTTGCGAGCAGCCGCGACCATCACGTCGAAGGCCTGCTTGGGATGACGCGGGCCGGGCAGGCTGAGGAAGAAGCTCACCGCGCGGGTGCTGAAGCCTTCGATGTCGTCCAGGTCGAAGGTGCCGGGCTTGAGGGCGTTGGCCATGGAGAACAACACCTCGCCGTTGCCGGCCATGCTCTCGTGGCGGTGGAAGATGTCCATCTCGCCGAAACGCAGGCCGCTTTCGAGGATGTTCTGCAGCAGTGCCGGGCCCTTGAAACCGATGTCGTCGCGGGCGACCACGTTGATCACCAGCACTTCCTCCACCGGCGCAGCCTCGGCGGCCGGCTTGGCGGTTTTCTTCGCATCCTTGGCTTCGACTTCGTCGTCGACCGGGTTGAGCAGGGTCGGCACCGGCTCGTCGACCGCCAGGTTGAGGTCGCCCTGCTGCGGCTCGCTGCGAGGACGACGCGGCAGCTCCTTGGCGCTCATCGAGGGCAGGTCGTCCTCGTCCAGTTGCGGTTCGAGGTCGCGCTTGATCACCCGTGGCGGGCTGAGCAGATCGGGGTCGCCGTCGTCATCGGGCATGTTGGCGAAACTACGGTCGAGCTTGAACTTCAAGCGCCCCTTGCCGCCACGCATGCGCCGCCAGCCGTCGAACAGAATGCCAGCGATAACGATGATGCCAATAACGATCAGCCATTCGCGCAGACCGAATTCCATGAAATACCTAACCCCTAAAAATTCTGGTGAAGAAAGATCCAGTCAAACGGACCCTGACTCGACTATAAACGCGGCGCCAACTCCATGTTCTATCTGACGTTTTCCGCGTGTAACAAAAGTGGGCAATAAGCTAGCACGACGAAAGGCAACTTTACACCGGCACCCACATGGAGTTTTGCCTGTGTTCAGCCAGCCCGGCAACATCATGCCTCCACCATGGCCAGCGCCTCCTCGACGTCCACCGCCACCAGGCGCGAGCAGCCCGGCTCATGCATGGTGACGCCCATCAGCTGATCGGCCATTTCCATGGCGATCTTGTTGTGGGTGATGTAGATGAACTGCACCGTCGCCGACATCTCCTTGACCAGGCGCGCATAGCGCCCGACGTTGGCGTCGTCCAGCGGCGCATCCACTTCGTCCAGCATGCAGAACGGCGCCGGATTGAGCTGGAAGATGGAAAACACCAGTGCCAAAGCGGTCAAAGCCTTCTCTCCGCCGGAGAGCAAATGAATGGTGCTGTTCTTCTTGCCCGGGGGCCGCGCCATGATGGTTACACCGGTATCGAGTAGATCTTCGCCGGTGAGTTCCAAATAAGCGTTGCCGCCACCGAAAACTTTTGGAAAGAGTGCCTGCAGACCGCCATTGATCTGATCGAAGGTGTCTTTGAAACGGTTGCGCGTTTCCTTGTCGATCTTGCGGATGACGTTTTCCAGGGTGTCCAGCGCCTCGACCAGGTCGGCGTCCTGCGCATCCAGGTAGCGCTTGCGCTCGGACTGCTGCTGATACTCGTCGATGGCCGCCAGGTTGATCGGCCCGAGCCGGGCGATGCGCGCGGCCATGCGCTCCAGCTCTTCTTCCCAGGCGCTCTCGCTGGCCTCGGCCGGCAAGGTGGCGATCACCCCGTGCAGGTCGTAGTGGTCCTCGGCGAGCTGATCGGCCAGGGCCTTGCGCCGCACGTTGAGCGACTGCCAGTCCATGCGCTGCTGCTCCAGCTGACCACGCAGCAGTTGCGCCTGCTGCTCGGCCTGGCTGCGGCGCTTCTCGGCGTCGCGCAGTTCGCGGTCGGCGTCTTCCAGGGCCAGACGCGCCTGGCGCAACTCTTCGTCCACCGCCATGCGTCGTTCCAGCAGTTCCTCGAGCTTGATACGCAGCTCCTCCAGCGGCGCCTCGCCTTCTTCCAGATTCAGCGACAGCTGCTCGCGCCGCTCGTGCAGACGTTCGGCCTGCAGTTGCAGGCGCTCCAGCGCCTGGCGGGTGGAGTCGTGCTGCGCCCTGAGCGAGCCGACCCGCACCGCCAGCTGGTGGGCGTGATCCTTTTGCTGGCGCGCCTCCTGGCGCACCCGGTCGAGGCGCTCGCGCAGGCTGTCGCGGCTGGCCAGCAGGCTTTCGCGCTGCTCGTTATCCAGCGCCATGGCGTCCAGCGCGTCCTGCAGTTGCAGACGGGCTTCGCCCAGTTGTTCCTGCTCGATCTCGCGCTGCTCGGCCGCTTCCTGCAGTTCGTCCTGCAGACGGCGGCGGCGCAGACCCAGCTGCTCGGCCTTGGCCTGGCTGGCGGACAGCCGCGCCTTGAGCTCACCCAGCTGGCGGCTGCTGTCCTGCAACTGGCGACGCTGCTGCTCGCGCAGCTCCTCCTGGCGGCGTTGCTGGTCGCGTAGCGCCAGCAGGCGCTCGTCCAGTTGCGCCAGGGCCGCTTCACGCTCCTCGCACTCCAGCTGCAGGCGTTCCAGCTCCTGGCCGCGGGCCAGCACGCCGCTGTCGGCCTCGGCGGCGCGGCGCACACGCAGGAAATGTCGGCCGACCCAGTAGCCGTCGCGACTGATCAGGCTTTCGCCCTCGGCCAGCTGGGCGCGCGCCGCCAGGGCCTGCTCCAGCGACTCCACCGGGCGCACGCTGGCCAGCCAGGGCGACAGGTCGTGGCTCGACTCGACCTTGTCCAGCAGGCTGCCGCCGTGGCGCGCGCCGCCCTTGGCGGGGCTGGCCAGGCGCAGTTCGCCCTGCTGAAGCGCGGTGAAATCCAGCCCGGCGAAATCGTCCAGCAGCACCGCCTGCAGGTCGGCGCCGAGCACGGTTTCCACCGCCAGCTCCCAGCCGGCATCCACGCGCAGACCTTCGGCCAGGCGCGGACGCTGCTGCAAGCCCTGCTCGCGCAGCCAGTCGCCGGCGCCCTGCCCCGGATCGAGCGCGGCCTGTTGCAGGGCCTCCAGCGAAGCCAGGCGACCGTTCAGCCGTTGCAACTCACCCTGGGCCTGCTGCTGCGCCTGGCCGGCCTGCTGCAGCTCCTCGCGCAGTTGCTGCAGGCGCTCGGTCTGCTGCTCTTCGGCTGCCTGCAGCGACTCCTGCTCCAATTCGCCAGCCGCCAGCTGTTCGTTCAGTTCCAGGATCGCGGCGTCTTCGGGGTCGGCCGCCAGTTGCTGCAATTCTTCACCCAGGCGGCGCTGGCGTTCGGCCAGACGTTCCAGGCTCTGCTCCAGCTGGGCGATGCGCGACTGCTGCACCTCGGCCTGCCGGCGCGGCTCGGCGCTGCGCTGGTTGAAGCCGTCCCACTGCTCCTGCCAGCCGTGCATGGCGGCCTCGGCCTCTTCCAGGCCGGCGGCGGACTCCTCGGCAGCGGCGGCGGTCAGCTCCTGCTCGGGCAACAGCATCTCCAGCTCTTCGCCCAGGGTGGCCAGCAGAGTGCGGTCGTGGCCGAGGTGGGATTCGGTTTCCAGGCGCGCCTTTTCCGCCTCGCGCAAATCGTCCTGCAACTGGCGCAGGCGCTGCTGGCCGTGCTGGATGCTCTGCTCGACGCGGGCGATATCGCCGCCCACCGAGTAGAAGCGCCCCTGCACCAGGTTGAAGCGCTCGCTCAATTCGTGGTGACCGTCGCGCAGGCGCTCGATAGCGGCATCGGCGCTGCGCTGCTCGGCCACCAGCGCCTCGAAGGCCACTTCCTGGTCGCCGATCACCTGTTCGCGGCTGCCGACCTGCTGGTTCAGGGTCTGCCAGCGCAGGGCCAGCAGTTGCGCCTTGAGCTGGCGTTCCTCGGCCTTGTATTCCTGGTACTTCTCCGCCGCCTGGGCCTGACGGTGCAGGCGTTCGAGCTGGCGTTCCAGCTCTTCGCGCAGGTCGGTCAGGCGCGCCAGGTTTTCCTGGGTGCGGCGGATGCGGTTCTCGGTCTCGCGGCGACGCTCCTTGTACTTGGAGATGCCGGCGGCTTCCTCGATGAAGTTGCGCAGCTCCTCGGGCTTGGCCTCGATCAGCTTGCTGATCATGCCCTGCTCGATGATCGAGTAGCTGCGCGGCCCTAACCCAGTACCCAGGAAGATGTCGGTGATGTCGCGGCGGCGGCACTTGGTGCCGTTGAGGAAATAGGTGTTCTGCCCGTCGCGGGTCACCCGGCGGCGGATGGAGATTTCGGCGAAGGCGGCGTACTCGCCCACCAGCGAATTGTCGCTGTTGTCGAAGATCAGCTCGATGGAGGCCTGGGTCACCGGCTTGCGCGTGTTGGAGCCGTTGAAGATGACGTCGGTCATCGACTCGCCGCGAAGGTTCTTCGCCGAACTCTCGCCCATCACCCAGCGTACGGCGTCGATGATGTTGGACTTGCCGCAGCCGTTGGGCCCTACCACCGCCGCCATGTTGCTGGGAAAACTGACCGTGGTCGGGTCGACGAAGGACTTGAAGCCGGCCAGCTTGATGCTTTTCAGGCGCATCGGGGCTTAGCGCTCGGCCAGGGTCGCCAGCACCAGCTGGCAGTTGTGCTGACCGTAAGCCAGCAGCACCTCGCGGGCGCGGCCGTGGTCGCGGGCGATGATCGCCTGCAGCAGGCTGGCGAAGGTGTTCATGAACTGGCCCATCTCGCCTTTGCGCCGCTCCAGCGCCAGGTGATAGGTGCGGCTGATGGCCGGCAGCAGGTTCTCCAGGGTTTCCTGCAGGTAGGGGTTGTCGGCGAAGGGAAAGGCGGCGCGCATCACGTCGAAGCTGTTCTCGACGAAGGCGCCGATATCGCCGCGCTGCAGGCTGTCCAGCAGGCGCTGCTGAATGTCGACGAAGGGCGCCAGATCGCTTTCCGCCTGCCAGCGCTCGATCACCGCACGGGCCAGCAGGATATACAGCTCGATCACCAGGCCGTAGAGGCTCTGCACCTTGTGCGGGGTCAGTTCGGTGACCTGGGCGCCGCGACGCGGCAGGATCACGATCAGGTGGCGACGCTCGAGAATCAGCAGCGCCTCGCGCACCGATCCGCGGCTGACGTTGAGCGCCTGGGTGACCTTCTGCTCCTGGATGCGCTCGCGCTCCTTGAGCTCGCCGCGAATGATGCGTTCGGCCAGGTAGTGGGCAATTTGCTCGGCGAGGCTGTCCGGGGCCTTGAACGTCATGACATTCCTTATTTGCGTCGATCCAGGGGCAGGCGGTCGAGTCTGAGAGCCCCGCCATTGCTGGGCGGCGGCGGAAAATCGAGCGGCGAGTGTAACACAGGGTGTTACCGGGCCAAGCGCCCCGGCGGGCGGCTTTCTGATCTAAAGGTGGGCCCCGGACGGCTGGTCTCGAAAACAGATTGTCCTACAATCCGACATCAGTACCCACCACGATAACAAGCTGGAGCCGCCCATGTTCGAACGCCTGCCCTCCCCCTGGATGATCGCCCTGAAGAAGGTCGGCTACTGGATCTGGCTGGTGCCGGTGCTCGGCATTCCGCTCAGCTACTACTGGTCGCTGGGCAGCGCCCATGCCGACGCCTGGGCCTGGCTGGTGATCACCGTGGTGTTCGGGGTGATCCCGCTGCTGGATTTCGTGGTCGGCCGCGACCCGGCCAACCCGGAGGAAAGCAGCGAGGTGCCGGCCCTGGAAGCCCAGGGCTACTACCGCCTGCTGAGCCTGGCCACGGTGCCGCTGCTGCTGGCCATGCTGGTCTGGAGCGGCTGGGTGTTCGTCAACTACCAGGCCTGGAGCTGGCTCGGCCAGCTCGGCTGGGTGCTGTCGGTAGGCACGGTGATGGGCGCCATCGGCATCACCGTGGCGCACGAGCTGATCCACAAGGATCCGCAGCTGGAACAACGCGCCGGCGGCCTGTTGCTGGCCGCGGTGTGCTACGCCGGCTTCAAGGTGGAGCACGCACGCGGCCATCACGTGCACGTCTCCACCCCCGAGGACGCCTCCTCCTCGCGCTTCGGCCAGAGCCTGTACGCCTTCCTGCCGCACGCCTACAAGCACAACTTCCTCAACGCCTGGACGCTGGAGGCCGAGCGCCTCAAACGTCGCGGCCTGCCGGCCCTGCACTGGCGCAACGAGCTGATCTGGTGGTACGCCATCAGCGCCCTGTTCCTGCTCGGCTTCGCCCTGACCCTGGGCTGGCTTGGCGCGCTGTTCTTCCTCGGCCAGGCGGTCATGGCCTTCACCCTGCTGGAGATAGTCAACTACGTCGAGCACTACGGCCTGCACCGGCGCAAACTGGACAATGGCCGCTACGAGCGCACCAACCCGCACCACTCGTGGAACAGCAACTTCCTGCTGACCAACCTGTTCCTCTTCCACCTGCAGCGCCATTCCGACCACCACGCCTACGCCAAGCGTCGCTACCAGGTGCTGCGCCACTTCGAAGACAGCCCGCAACTGCCCAACGGTTATGCCGGGATGATCGTCCTGGCGCTGATTCCACCGCTGTGGCGCGCGGTGATGGACCCCAGGGTGCGCGCCTACTACGCCGGCGAGGAGCACCAGCTGAGCCAGTCGCAGCTGGCCCAGCCCTAGCCGGCGAAGGCCTGGCAACCTGCTAGCAGGCTGTTGAGAAACTACCTGCGTTGCCATCGCGGCGTTAAAAACAGGCTAAAAATGCTCATTTACAGCTCGTAAACTCCGCTTTTTCGCCTGTTTTTGCCTTGCGCTGGCTGCCTCGCCTACGTTTTTCAACGGCCTGCTAGTGCGCCGCCGGCTCCTGCAGCTCGGCGGCGCCCTTGAAGAACACCAGCATCAACGCCACGCCAGCGCCGAGCAGCGGCAGCACGGCCACCAGCATCAGCAGCACGCTGACCAGCATCAGGCCGCCGACCAGGTCGAGCCAGGCCATCACCCGCAGCGCCGGATAGGGGTAGTCGACCTTGAGCAGGCGTACACCGAGCCAGGCGGTGCAGGCGCCCATCAGGCAGAGCACGCCGATATAGCTGGCGGTCGGCCAATCCAGGGCGGCGAACAGGCGCTCGCCGAACAGAGCATCGAGCGCCTCCAGCAGCAGGGTCACCGCCACCAGCGCCCAGATCGGCACGCCCAGCCCCCTGGCGGCGAAACGCGCCTCGGCGAAGGCCTTGAACCGCAGCAGCAGGTAGCAGCCGAGCAGCACCAGCGCCAGGTTCAGCCAGTCGGTGTAGGCCAGCAGCAGCTGCGCCTCGCCCTCCTCCAGCAGGCCGCTGGCCACCAGCAAGCCAAACATCAGGGCGTTGGTCAGCACCGAGACCAGCGCCAGCCAGCCGAGCACCTGCAGCTGGCGCGCGCTCCAGCCCTGCAGGCGGGGGGCGCGTGTCGCGTCGAGCAGGTCCGCCTGCGGCGCGCTATAGGGGTTGTCCGGTTGCATCGGGCCTGTCCTGATCCGGGAAAACCCCGAGGCTAACCAGGCGCGCGGCGCTTGACCAGACTGTACGGTTCAACCCGCAGGTGGCTGTACCGCGACGCCGCCCCGGCGGCGCCATAGGCTGATGGCCTGTCACCGGAGAACCCCCATGACCGCCGAACTCTTGCTCGCCTTCGTCGCCTTCGCCTTCGTCACCTCGGTCACGCCTGGGCCCAACAACATGATGCTGCTCGCCTCCGGGGTGAATTTCGGCGTGCGCCGCAGCATCCCGCACATGCTCGGCATCAGCCTGGGCTTCATGCTGCTGGTGGCTGCGGTGGGGCTGGGGCTGGGCCAGCTGTTCGAGCGCGTGCCGGTGCTGCACCAGGTGCTGCGCTACGTCGGCGCCGCCTATCTGCTCTACCTGGCCTGGAAGATCGCCCAGGCCGGCGCGCCGCAGGGCAGCGCCAGATCGGCGGCCAAGCCCTTCACCTTCCTCCAGGCGGCGGCCTTCCAGTGGGTCAACCCCAAGGCGTGGATCATGGCCATCGGCGCCATCACCACCTACACGCCGCAGGACGGCTTCGTCAGCAACGTGCTGCTGATCGCCGCGCTGTTCGCCCTGGTCAACTGCCCCAGCGTCGGCCTGTGGACCGTGGCCGGCAGCCTGCTGCGCAGCTGGCTGGACAATCCGCGTGCGCTGCGCGCCTTCAATATCGGCATGGCGTTACTCTTGGTCGCCTCGCTCTACCCCATACTCGTCGACACGGGACTGTTCTGATGCAAGACGCCGCCCCCGCCCGCCTGCGCCCGCTGGCGGACACCTCCACCTCGGCCGTGGTCGCTGGCTTCATCGCCATGCTCACCGGCTACACCAGCTCGCTGGTGCTGATGTTCCAGGCCGGCCAGGCCGCCGGCCTGAGCAGCGGGCAGATTTCCTCGTGGATCTGGGCGCTGTCGATCGGCATGGCGCTGTGCTGCATCGTGCTGTCGCTGCGCTACCGCGCGCCGGTGATGATCGCCTGGTCCACCCCCGGCGCGGCGCTGCTGATCACCAGCCTGCCGCAGGTGTCCTACGGCGAAGCCATCGGCGCCTATATCCTGGCTTCGGGGCTGATCGTGCTGATCGGCCTGACCGGCACCTTCGACCGCCTGATGCGGCGTATCCCCGCCTCCATCGCCGCCGCCCTGCTGGCCGGCGTGCTGTTCAAGATCGGCCTGGAAATCTGCGTGGCCGCCGAGCAGCAGCCCGTGCTGGTGGTCGCCATGCTGCTCGCCTACCTGCTTGGCAAGCGCCTGTGGCCGCGCTACTCGGTGCTCGCCGCGCTGATCGTCGGCAGCCTGCTGGCCGGGGTCTTCGGCCTGCTGGATTTCAGCGGCTTCCAGCTGCAGCTGGCCACGCCGGAGTGGACCACGCCGAGCTTCTCCCTGGCCGCCGCGATCAGCATCGGCATTCCGCTGTTCATCGTCGCCATGGCCTCGCAGAACCTGCCGGGCATGGCGGTACTGCGCGCCAACGGCTACGAGGTGCCGGCGTCACCGCTGCTGACCAGCACCGGCCTGGTGTCGATCCTGATGGCGCCGTTCGGCAGCCACGGCATCCATATGGCGGCGATCAGCGCGGCGATCTGCGCCGGCCCGGAAGCCCACGAGGACCCGCGCAAGCGCTACACCGCGGCGGTCTGGTGCGGGGTGTTCTACGGCATCGCCGGGATCTTCGGCGCCACCCTGGCGGCGCTGTTCGCCGCGCTGCCGGCGGCGCTGATCCTGTCCATCGCCGCGCTGGCGCTGTTCGCCTCGATCATCGGCGGCCTGACCCAGGCCATGAGCGAGCCCAACGAGCGCGAGGCGGCGCTGATCACCTTCCTGGTCACCGCCTCGGGCATGAGCCTGCTCGGCGTCGGCTCGGCGTTCTGGGGCATAGTCGCCGGCCTGCTGACCCTGGCGATTCTCAACGCCGGCAAGCGTTGAGGTCGCGTAGGGTGGATGACGCTCTTTTCATCCACCCTTGGCGTCAGACGTGGTGGATGGATGAAGCGCCAGCCACCCTACGCACTACGCCCGCTCCCCCGGCGCCACCGGCCCTGTCAGCTCGGCACCGTGCACGCGGTTGACCCATAGGCCGAACAGCGCCGCGGTGATGAACATGATCAGGCTGTAGATGGCCGCCGGAATGGCCATGGTCGGGTTGTTCAGCAGCGCCGGGCTGAGCGCCAGGGCGATGGCCAGGGTGCCGTTGTGGATGCCGATCTCCATGGCGATGGCGATCGCCTGGCGCAGGTTGAGCTTGAGCAGGCGCGGCACGCAGTAGCCCACCGCCATGCTCAGCAGGTTGAAGGCCAGCGCCGCACCGCCCACCGCCGGGGCGTAGTCGACGAAGGTGCGCCAGTCCTTGGCCACCGCCAGCAGGATGATCAGCAGCAGGAACAGCGCCGAGACGATCTTCACCGGTTTCTGCATGCGCTCGGCGAAACCGGGGAAGCGGCTGCGCAGCCACATGCCGATGGCCACCGGACCGAGGACGATGGCGAACACCTGCACCACCTTGGCGAACTGCAGCGGGATGGCCTGCTCGGCGGTCATGAAATAGGCCAGCGACAGGTTGACGATCAGCGGCATGGTGAGGATCGCCACCACCGAGTTGACCGCGGTCAGGGTGATGTTCAGCGCCACGTCGCCATGCGCCAGGTGGCTGTAGAGGTTGGCCGTGGTGCCGCCCGGCGAGGCGGCCAGCAGCATCAGCCCCACCGCCAGCGCCGGCGCCAGGCCGAAGGCCTTGGCCAGGAAGAAGCAGGCCAGCGGCAACAGCAGCAGCTGGCAGGCCAGGCCGATCAGCACGGGTTTGGGGAATTTCGCCACCCGGGCGAAGTCCGCCAGGCTCAGCGACAAGCCGAGACCGAGCATGATGATGCCCAGGGCGGCGGGGAGAAACAGCGTCAGCAGGGGATCGGCGGTCATCAGGGTTATCGCTCCGGTTGAACCTGGCAGGATTTTGCGCAGTCAGGGCCACCCAACGCAGTGGCCCTGCGAGCCAACGATAGACCAAGGGCGTCGCCAAACGCCGAGCTAGAGGCTCAGATTGCGGTAGCGCCGCCATCCACCGCCAGCGCATGGCCGGTGGTGAAGGCCGCGTTGTCGCAGCACAGGTAGAGCACCGCGGTGGCGATTTCCTCGACCTTGCCGATGCGCCCGACCGGGTGCATGGTGGCGACGAACTCGGCCTTCTTCGGGTCGGCCTCGTAGGCGCGGCGGAACATATCGGTGTCGATCACCGCCGGGCACACGGCGTTGACGCGGATTTTCTTCTTCGCGTACTCCACCGCCGCCGACTTGGTCAGGCCGATCACCGCATGCTTGGAGGCGGCGTAGATGCTCATCTTCGGCGCCGCGCCGAGGCCGGCCACCGAGGCGGTGTTGACGATGGCGCCGCCGCCCTGGGCCAGCAGCAGCGGAATCTGGTGCTTCATGCACAGCCACACGCCCTTGACGTTGACGCCCATGATGGCGTCGAACTCGGCCTCGCTGCCCTCGGCCAGCTTGCCCTTCTCTATCTCGATGCCGGCGTTGTTGAAGGCGTAGTCGAGGCGGCCGTAGGCGGCGATCACCGCTTCCATCAGCGCCTTGACCTCGGCGTCACGGGTCACGTCGCAGCGCACGAAACGCGCCTCGCCGCCGGCCGCGCGAATCAGCTCGACGGTGCCCTCGCCGCCCGCGGCGTCGACGTCGGAAACCACCACCTTGAGGCCCTCGGCGGCGAATGCCAGGGCAGTGGCGCGGCCGATGCCGGCAGCGCCGCCGGTGACCAGGGCGACCTGGCCGGAGAAGGTCATGCTCATATCTGCTTCCTCGCAGCGATTGAAAGTCGCGACGAGTCTAGCCAGCGCGCCGGGCGGCGAGCAGCACTATCAGGCTTTGGAGTGCAGGATCATGCAGGGAACTGATAAAGGCCCGCGGGCCTTTATCAGTCGGATGGATGCAGCGCCCCAATCAGGCGCCGAGTTCGGCCACCACCGCAACCAGCGCCTGCGCCGGATCGGCGGCCTGGCTGATCGGCCGGCCGATCACCAGGTAGTCGGAGCCGGCGTCCAGCGCCTGACGCGGGGTGAGGATGCGTTTCTGGTCGTCGGCGGCGCTGCCGGCCGGGCGGATACCCGGGGTGACCAGCTGCAGGCGCGGTTGCGCGACCTTCAGCGCCTGCGCTTCCTGCGCCGAGCAGACCAGGCCGTCGAGGCCGGCTTCGGCGGCCAGGCCGGCCAGACGCAGCACCTGCTGCTGCGGCGGCAGGTCCAGGCCGATGCCGGCCAGGTCCTGCTGCTCCATGCTGGTCAGCACGGTGACGCCGATCAGCAGCGGCTTGGGCCCGCTGAGCTTGTCCAGTTCCTCGCGGCAGGCGGCCATCATGCGCAGGCCGCCGGAGCAGTGCACGTTGACCATCCACACGCCCAGCTCCGCGGCGGCCTTGACCGCCATCGCCGTGGTGTTGGGGATGTCGTGGAATTTCAGGTCGAGGAACAGCTCGAACCCCTTGGCCTGCAGCGCCTCGACCACCTGCGGGCCGCAGCGGGTGAACAGCTCCTTGCCCACCTTGACCCGGCACAGCGCGGGGTCGAGGCGGTCGGCCAGGGCCAGGGCGGCGTCACGGCTGGGGAAGTCGAGGGCGACGATGATCGGGGTCTGGCAGGCGGGCATGGCGGGTCTCGGCAGGTCAAAAACGCCGCGCATTGTAGCGCAAACACAGGCCGCCGGAGCGGCGCCCCGGCATAGGCTGGATGACGCGTTGTTGATCCTCCCTTGCCGAGCCTTGGCGGATTGTGCTCATGGCCCGGATCAAGCGCAGCGCTTGGCAACAGTCTCCCAGGTTGCATCTGAGCGGCTAGGGACTCAGTCCTCTTCCGGCGTTGCCCGGTATTCACGCGCCAGGCGCTGCTGTACCTCGACCGGTACCTGCTCGTAGTGGCTGAGCGCCAGGCTGTAGCTCCCCTGCCCGGCGGTGATCGCCTTGAGCCGTCCGGCATAGCCCTCCAGCTCGGCCAGCGGCACCAGGCCGCGCACCAGCAGTTGGTCCGGGCCCAGCGAGTCGGTGCCGAGCACCTGGCCGCGGCGGCTGGTCAGGTCGGAGGTGATGTCGCCCAGGCGGCCCTGCGGCGCCACCACCTCGATGTTGACCAGCGGCTCCAGCACTATGCCACCGGCGGCCCGCAGGGCCTCGAGCATCGCCCGCCGGCCGGCGGCCTGGAAGGCCACGTCCTTGGAATCCACCGGGTGGCTCTTGCCATCGTGGACGCAGACCCGCACGTCTTCCAGCGGGCAACCGGCCAGGGGGCCGGCGGCCAGCACCGAGCGCACGCCCTTCTCCACCGAGGGAATGAACTGCCCGGGGATCACCCCGCCCTTGATCTGGTCGACGAACTCGAAGCCCGCGCCACGCGGCAGTGGCTCGATGCGCAGGGACACCTCGCCGAACTGGCCGGCGCCGCCGCTCTGCTTCTTGTGCCGGTAGTGGCCCTCGGCCGCGCGGCTGATGGTCTCGCGGTAGGGCACGCGCGGCGGGCGGGTCTCCACTTCCAGCTTGTGGGTACCGGCCATGCGATCGAGCAGGTAGCGCAGGTGCAACTCGCCCATGCCGCGCAGCACCGTCTCCTGGGTGTCCTGGTGGTAGTCCAGGCGCAGGCAGGGATCCTCGGCCAGCAGGCGCCCCAGCACCTCGGCGAGGCGCTGCTCGTCGCCGCGGCGCTTGGCCGCGACGGCCAGCCCCTGCATCGGCTGCGGCAGGGGCAGCGCCTTGAACTGCAGCGCATCCTCGTCGTGGGAGTCGTGCAGCAGCGCGCCGAACTCCAGGTCCTCCACCTTGGCCAGGGCACCGAACTGGCCGGGCAGCAGTTGCGCCACCTCCTCGTAACGCCGGCCCTGCGGGCGCAGCAAGTGACCGACCTTGACCGCCTTGCGCAGCGCACCGACGTACAGCTGGGCATCGCGCCGCAGCGTGCCCTGGTACAGGCGGAAGATGCCGAGTTTGCCGACGAAGGGATCCATCACCACCTTGAACACCTGGGCCAACACATGGCGATCGGGCTCGGCCAGCGTGGCGAAGGCCTTGCCGCGCTCGTCGAGAAAAACCGGCGGATTGCCCTCCAGCGGGTTGGGCGCCAGCTTCTCCAGCACCTCGAGCAGCTCGACCACCCCGGCGCCGCTACGCGCCGAGACGAAACACAGCGGGATCAGGTGCCCCTCGCGCAGGGCCTGCTCGAAGGGCGCGTGCAACTCCTCCGGGCGGATCACGCCCTGCTCCAGGTAACGCGCCATCAGCGCCTCGTCCACCTCGACCACCTGGTCCACCAGCGCCTGGTGGGCCTCGGCCACCGAGGAGAAGTCGGCCTGCCCCTCGGGGTTGAAGAAGCAGTCCACCACCCGGCGGGCATCGTCGGCCGGCAGGTTGAGCGGCAGCACCTCCTTGCCGAAGGCCTCACGCAGGGCGGCCAGCAGGCCGGGCAGGTCGACCCGCTCGGCGTCGATCTTGTTCACCACCAGCATGCGGCACAGGCCACGCTCGGCCGCCCAAGCCATCATGCGCCGGGTGCTGGGCTCGACGGCTGCGGCCTGGGCATCGACCAGCACCAGCGCGGTGTCCACCGCGGCCAGGGCCGGCAGGGCCTGGCCGACGAAGTCGGGAGAGCCGGGGGTGTCGACCAGGTTGACCTCGGCCGCGCCGTAGCAGAAATGCACCAGCGCCGACGCCAGCGAATGGCGGTACTCGCGCTCGAGGGGATCGAAGTCGCACTGGCTGTCGCCACGCTCCACGCTGCCGGCCGTTGCGATGGCGCCGCTGGCCTGCAACAAGGCCTCGGCCAGGCTGGTTTTGCCGCTTTGAGCATGGCCCACCAACGCCACGCAGCGGATGGATTCGACGGCGGGAAGGCTCATGGCGGCCTCCATGCTGGGCGGGGAATGCCTGAAGTATAGGCAGGCGCCGGCGCCCGCCAGGCCCCCTAGCGGTGCACCGCCATCGCCAATGCACCAGCCCGGCGCCCGTCCCGGCGCCACAGCCGCAGCCGGCGCGGCGCCGCAACGCCTGGCACGGCCGCTGCACGGTAATCCCGTCGTTCTCCGCACGGGTTGCAGCCATGCCCTACCAGACCACCGTCGGCCGCCTGGTCTACCGCTTCGCCGACCTCAAGACCCTGCTGGCCAAGGCCAGCCCGGCGCGCTCCGGCGACTACCTGGCCGGGCTCGCCGCCGCCACCTATGAAGAGCGCATGGCGGCCAAGCTGGCCCTGGCCGAGGTGCCGCTCAAACGCTTTCTCGACGAGGCGCTGATCCCCTACGAAGCGGACGAAGTCACCCGGCTGATCCTCGACCGCCATGACGCCGCCGCCTTCGCCCCGATCAGCCACCTGAGCGTGGGCGACCTGCGCGACTGGCTGCTGCTGGAGCGCACCGACAGCGCGCGCCTGGCCGCCGTGGCGCCGGGGCTGACGCCGGAGATGGTCGCCGCGGTGAGCAAGCTGATGCGCAACCAGGACCTGATCCTGGTGGCGAAGAAATGCCAGGTGGTCACCCGCTTTCGCAACACCCTGGGCCTGCCCGGTCATCTGGCCGTGCGTCTGCAGCCCAATCACCCCACCGACGACGTGCGCGGCATCGCCGCCAGCCTGCTCGACGGCCTGCTCTACGGCGCCGGCGACGCCTGCGTGGGCATCAACCCGGCGAGCGATTCGCTGCCGACCCTGATGCGCCTGTGGCAGATGCTGGACGAGGTGCGCCAGCACTTCGACATCCCCATGCAGAGCTGCGTGCTGACCCACGTCACCACGCAGATCCAGGCCATCGAGGCCGGCGCGCCGGTGGACCTGGTGTTCCAGTCCATCGCCGGCAGCGAGGCGGCCAACGCCGGCTTCGGCGTGTCCCTGGCGATTCTGCGCGAGGCGCACGAGGCGGCGCTGTCGCTGGGTCGCGGCACGCTCGGCGACCACTGCATGTACTTCGAGACCGGCCAGGGCAGCGCGCTGTCGGCCGGCGGCCACCATGGCGTCGACCAGCAGACCTGCGAGGCCCGCGCCTACGCCGTGGCCCGCGAATTCCGCCCGTTGCTGGTCAACAGCGTGGTCGGCTTCATCGGCCCGGAATACCTCTACGACGGCAAGCAGATCGTCCGCGCCGGCCTGGAGGATCACTTCTGCGCCAAGCTGCTGGGCCTGCCGATGGGCTGCGACGTGTGCTACACCAACCACGCCGAGGCCGACCAGGACGATATGGACAACCTGCTGACCCTGCTCGGCGCGGCCGGGATCAACTTCATCATGGGCATCCCCGGCGCCGACGACATCATGCTCAACTACCAGAGCACCTCGTTCCACGATGCCCTGTACCTGCGCAAGGTGCTGGGCCTGAAACGCGCCCCCGAGTTCGACGCCTGGCTGGCGCGCATGGCCATCACCGAACCCGGCGGCCGCCTGCGCGAGATCGGCCGCGGCCATCACCTGCTCAAGCAACTGCCGCAGATTTCCGGAGCCGCCTGATGAACGAGTCCGAGCCGGTCCAGGCCGGTATAGAGCTGACCCAGGCCGAGGTGAAGCTGGCCCAGGCCAACCCCTGGGACGAGCTGCGCGCCCACACCTCGGCGCGTATCGCCCTCGGCCGCGTCGGCTGCAGCCTGCCCACCGCCGAGGTGCTCAGGTTCGGCCTGGCCCACGCCCAGGCGCGCGACGCCGTGCAGCGCCCGCTGGACTTCGCCGAGCTCAAGCAGCAGCTGCACGGCGCCGGGTTTCGTACGCTGAAGGTGCGCAGCAACGCCGAGGACCGCCAGAGCTACCTGCTGCGCCCGGATCACGGCCGCCACCTGCACGACGACTGCCGCGTGCAGCTGCAGCACGAGCTGCCGGCGCCGGAGCTGGCCATTGTCCTGGCCGACGGCCTGTCGGCCATCGCCGTGCAGCGCCACGCCCTGCCGCTGCTGCTGGCCTTTCGCGAACGCTTCGCCACCGACTGGGCCAATACCCCGGTGGTGCTCGCCGAGCAGGGTCGCGTGGCCATCGGCGACGGCATCGGCGAGGCGCTGCGCGCGCGCCTGGTGATCGTCATGATCGGCGAACGCCCGGGACTGTCCTCGCCGGACAGCCTCGGCCTGTACCTGACCCACGCCCCGCGCACCGGCTGCCCGGACAGCGCGCGCAACTGCATCTCCAACGTGCGCCCCGAAGGCCTGCCCTACGCCCTGGCGGCGCACAAGCTCGACTACCTGACGCGCCAGGCGCTGCGCCTGCGACTGAGTGGCGTACAGCTGAAAGACGACAGCACGCTGCAGGCACTGCCGCGCGCCTGACAAGGCGCCGGCGGCAGGTTAAGGTGGAGTTCCCGCCACTTCAGAGGAACTCACCATGCCCTGGTACGCCTGGCTTATCCTGGCCCTGGCCTTGGGCTCCATCCTCGGCAGCCTGCTGCTGTTGCGCGACACGGCGAAGAAGCTGCCGCTGAGCGAGGAGCAGCTCAAACGCATCCGTGAGCGCAACGCCGAGCAGGATGCCAAGGATGCGCGCGAGCGCTAGCCTGGCGCTGCTGGCCCTGCTCGCCGGCTGCGCCGGGCAGGCGCCGCCGACGACCGATGATGGCTGCTCCCAGGCCTTCGCCGCCTGGCAGAGCGCCAGCGCTGCCGCACGCGACAGCCGCTACCGCCTGATTGCGGGGTTTCCCGGCCTGCGCAGCGACCGCCTCGCCGCCGCATTGGGCGAGCAGGCGCACAGCGCCGAACAGCGCCGCCTGTGGCTGGCGCAGCTGGCCGCCAACGACCGCGACGCCCAGGCCGTGGAACAGGCGACGCTGGGCAGCGCGCCAAGCGCGGCGCTGGAGACCTGCCGCCAGCGCCAGCAGGCCCGCCTGCTGACCGACGCCGCCGCCTTCGAGCGCCTGCGCCAGGCCGCCCGCGTCGCGGACGACTATCGCCCCTGGGCCAGGTGGCTCGGCCTCTATCCGCTGGCGGCGCCCGTCTACCGTCGCGCCATCGCCGCCTGGCAGGCCGAAAGTGCCGCCGCGCGCGCCCCCGCCGACGGCCCCCAGTGGCTGAACTACCAGCCGCCGGCCAGAACCGCGCCGCCAGTCGCAGCGCTGGCGCACGATGCCCTCGGCCTGCCGCAGCCCGACGCCGCGCAGCGCCAGGCGCTGTTCGCCCGCCACGCGCCGCAGCTGCTGATCGAGCAGCGCAGCCGCGCCGACCGCATCGGCAGCCCGGGATTCGCCGGCGACGGCCGACGCCGTTTCGCCGACATCGAGCCGCGGCTCTATCGCCAGCTCGGCTGGAGCCGGCTGAACGGCCGCTGGCACCTGCAGCTGATCTACCAGTTCTGGTTCGCCCAGCGCCCCGCGGCGCATCCCCTGGATCTCTACGCCGGCGAGCTGGACGGCCTGATCTGGCGGATCACCCTCGACGAGCGTGGCCGCGCCCTGCTCTACGACAGCATCCACCCCTGCGGCTGCTGGCATGCCTTCTTCCTGCCGGCGGACTCGCCGCTGCGCTTGCGCCAGCCGGCACAAGCCGAGGCACGCAGTGCGCTACGCCTGGATATCGCCGGCGGCACGGCGCCGAGTCTGTGGCTGCGCGGCGGCGATCACCGCCTGCTGTGGGTCGACGGCCGCCGCCCCGCGCGGCCATGGCTGACCTACGGCTTCGCCGCGCTGGACGAACTGCGCAGCCTGCCGCACCCGCAGGGCCGGCGCAGCCTCTACGACCGCCACGGCCTTGTGCCGGGCAGCGAGCGCCTGGAGCGCTGGCTGCTGTGGCCGTCCGGGGTGCGCTCGGCGGGCGCCATGCGCCAATGGGGGCGCCACGCCACGGCCTTTATCGGCCGTGCCCACTTCGACGATCCCGACCTGTTGCAGCAGTACTTCGGATTTACCGCCACAACCGCGGCCGAATAGACTGCGCCCCCCACTACAAGGAAGTGCCATGCCCCTGCATCTGCGCCTGCTGCTGCCCGCCTTCGCCCTGGCCCTCGGCCATGCCCTGGGTTTTATCGAGCCTGTCGGTCTGCTGCTTGGCGCGCTGTTCGTCGGCCTCGTATTCGGCGGCGAACGCCTGCTGCCCGGCTGGTTGTGGCTGAGCGCGGTGCTGGTCGCCGGCATCGCCCTGGCCGCCCATCTGCTGCCGGGCTTCAGCCCTTGGCCCCTGTGGGAGCCGCGACGGATCAGCACGGACGCCGCGCCCTACGCCCTGCGCTTGTCATGGGACAAGCTGCTGCTGGGCGTCACCTTGCTGGCCTGGTGGCTGGGCCAGCGCCGCGCGCCGACGCTCTCCCGGTCGCGCGCCGGCTGGGCCTGTCTCGCCACCCTGCTGGCGGTGCCCACGCTGGCCCTGGCGCTGGGAATGGTGGGCTGGCAGCCGAAATGGCCGGACGGCCTGCTGCTGTGGCTGGCGGTAAACCTGGGGGTGGCGGTACTGGCCGAGGAGCTGCTGTTTCGCGGCCTGCTGCAGCGCGCGCTGATTAGGCGTCTGGGCGCCTGGCCGGGGCTGCTGCTGACGGCCGCGCTATTCGGCGCCGCGCACCTGCCGTTCAGCCCGCTGTTCGCCCTGGTGGCGGGCATCGCCGGCCTGGGCTACGGTCTGGCCTTGCATTACAGCGGTCGCCTGAGCCTGGCCATCGCCCTGCACGGCGCGGTCAATCTGCTGCATATCCTGCTGCTGAGCTATCCGCTGCGGCTGGCATGACGGCGATGCGGTAGGGCGAGAAGATTCGCGCCAGCTCGCCCTTGGCGCGCAACGCCTCGAGCAGCTCGGCGAAACGGGCGGCACTGAGCGGCGCGCCGGGGCGGATCAGCGCATGGTGGCGGTAGACCTGGTCGATGCGTTCGGAGATCAGCAACTGCCGCGCGTGCTCGCGGTTGCGCTTGATGAAGTCGTAGAGGTTGGAACGGGTCACCAGGGCGATATCGGCGCGGCCGCGCAGCACCATCAGCAGGTTGCTGTCGTGGGAATGGCCGAGGTTGGCGTTGAAGGTCTTGGTGAGAAACTCAGGGTCGCTGTTGAAGTCGGCGAAGCCGTAGTGATAGCCGCGGTACAGCGCCAGGCGCTTGCCCTGCAGCTGGTCGAAGTAGTCCTGGCCGCGCAGCTCCTCGTCGCGGGCGACGAACAGCTCGGCGTCTTCCAGGCCCATGTCCACCGCCTCGAAGTCGATGCCCTGCCAACCCCAACCGGGATTCTCGAAGATCGCCATGTCGATGCGCCCGCGCTGCAGGTCGCTGAAGCGGCGGACGATGGCGGTCGGCAGCATGACGAAGTGGTAGTCGCTCTGCTCGCGGTTGAGCGCCTCCAGCAACTGCGGCAGCAGCCCGCTGGACTCCTGCAGGTTGGACTTGACCACGTAGGGCGGGAAATGCGCGCCGCCGACGTGCACCACCTCGGCGGCGGCCAGCATGCCGGCGAACAGCAGACCGGTCGCAGCCAAGCCCAAGCCAATCCACTGCCGCAAGCGCCGCATATCGACTCCCCCAAAAATCCTTCTTCTAGTAAACGGCAGCCTACTCCAGTCGCGCCCCGAGCGACCAGAGGGTTTTCAGTCCGGCGCGGTTTTATCGCCGAGGGTCAGGTGGTAACGACGCAATAGCCTCATCAATTCGCCATCGGCCTGTAATCTTTCCAGCAGCTGCGCCATCTGCTGCGGCGTCAGCGGGCCGTCCGGGCGCAGCAGCACCTGGTGCCGGTAGACCTGGTCGAAGCGCTCGGACACCAGCAAGCCGGCCGCCGCCTCCGGATAGCGCTCCAGGTACAGCTGCAGATAGGAACGGGTGATCACCGCGACATCGGCACGCTGCCGTTGCAGCAGGCGCAGGTTGCTGTCGTGGGAATAGGTCAGCACCGCCTTGAAGGTGCGCCCAAGGTAGTCCTGGTCGGCGTTGTAGCCGGCGAAGCCATAGTGATAGCCGCTGTACAGGGCCATGCGCTTGCCGGCGAAATCGGCGAAGTACTCCTGGCCGCGCCCCGGTGCAGCGGCGGCGACGTAGACCTCGGCATCCTCGATATCCAGCGGCAGGCCGAGATGGGGCGTGTCCTGCCAGCCCCACTGGCTGGACTCGAACAGGATCAGGTCGTAGCGCCCGTTTTCCAGATCGCGGTAACGCCGCGTGGCCGAGGTCGGCACCAGCACGAAGCGATACTCGTCCTGCAGGCGGTTCAGCGCCTGCAGCAGCTCCGGCACCAGGCCGCGCGGCTGCGGCGCCTCGGGTTTGAACAGATAGGGCGGGAAGTGATAGCCGCCGACGCGCACCTGCTGCGCGGCATCGGCAGCAACGGCGTGCAGCAACAGGCAGGCAAACAGGCAAACAGCTAACGCACGCAAACTCGACCTCTCGTCACGGAACACAGAGCGGAAATCAGGCGAACGTCCCGTGTTCGAAGCCGACGCAGCGGCAGTTGCTCTAGCAGGCCGTTGAAAAACGTAGGCGAGGCAGCCAGCGCAAGGCAAAAACAGGCGAAAAGCGGAGTTTACGAGGTGTAAATGAGCATTTTGAGCCTTTTTTAACGCCGCGATGGCAACGCAGGTAGTTTTTCAACCGCCTGCTAGAGCCTAGACCAGTTTTTTCATCCGTCCTTGCACACCAGCGACAAGGCCTCCTCGGCCAATTGATCGAGGCTCATCGGCCCCTGCGGGCGGAACCAGGTGGTGGTCCAGCTCAGCGCGCCGGTGAGGAAACGTCGCTGGATAAAGGGATCGCCCTGGAAGTAACCGGCCTCGCGGGCTTCGCCCAGCACCTGCAGCCAGATCTGCTCGTAGGTATCGCGCAGCGCCAACACCTGCGCCTGGCCCTCGTCCGACAGCGAGCGCCACTCGTACACCAGCACCGCCATGGCCTCGCCGGTGCCGCCCATGATCGACTGCAGCTCGCAGCGGATCAGCGCCAGCAGGCGCTCGCGGGTGCCCTGCGCCTCGGCCAGCGCGGCGCGCATCAAGGCGGTGTTGTAAAGGATGGTTTCCTCCATCACCGCCTTGAGGATCTCGTCCTTGCTCTTGAAGTGATGAAAGATGCTGCCCGACTGGATGCCCACCGCGCCGGCCAGGTCGCGCACCGTGGTGCGCTCGAAGCCCTTGCTGCGAAACAGGTGGGCGGCCATCTGCAGCAGCTTGCCCCGGGCGCTGTCCGGGTCGGTGACGTGGCCACCGCTGACCAGCTCCTGCATCACCGCCTGGGCCTTGTGTTCGTCCACGCTGACTTCTCCTGGTATTGGCTGCGCCGCGGCCGCCCGTTGCTTTCACGGATTCTGCAAGCCAACGGCAAGTGCTTGTCTTACTTGATGAAATATATGCGATGAAATTTATGCCCCCGCGCCTGACCAAGCAAGCGCTTGGCCGCACTTTTGGCGGGAAAGCCCTCTTTTCCGACTTTTCAACCAAGCGCTTGCTTGGTAGTGTTGGTTTCAGCTTCCCAACCTGTGACGGGCCATCGCCATGAGCAAAACCCTACGCATCGGCTGCGCTTCCGCCTTCTGGGGCGACACCTGCACCGCCGCCGCCCAGCTGGTGCGCGGGGCCGAGCTGGATTACCTGGTGTTCGACTACCTAGCCGAAGTGACCATGTCGATCATGTCCGGCGCCCGCATGAAGAAGCCGGACGAGGGCTACGCCCGCGACTTCGTCGAGGTGCTCGCGCCGCTGCTGGGCGAGATCACGCAGAAGAATATCCGCGTGATCAGCAACGCCGGCGGGGTCAACCCCACGGCCTGCGCCGCGGCCCTCGAGGCGGCGTGCGAGCAGGCCGGGGTGAAGCTGAAGATCGCCGTGCTGCACGGCGACAACCTGCAGCCCAAACTCGGCGAGCTGGTCAAGGCCGGCACCCGCGAGATGTTCAGCGGCGCGCCGCTGCCGCCCTTCTGTGTGTCGGTCAACGCCTACCTGGGTGCGCCGGGCATCGTCGCCGCGCTGGAGCAAGGCGCCGACATCGTCATCACCGGCCGCGTGGTCGACAGCGCCGTGGTCAGCGCCGCCCTGGTGCACGAGTTCGGCTGGGCCTGGACCGATTACGACAAGCTGGCCCAGGCGGCGCTGGCCGGGCACATCATCGAATGCGGCGCGCAGTGCACCGGCGGTAACTTCACCGACTGGCGCGCGGTGCCGGACTTCGAACACATCGGTTTTCCCATCGTCGAGGTGCAGGCCGATGGCCGTTTCGTCGTGACCAAGCCGGAGGGTTCCGGCGGCCTGGTCACGCCTTTTACCGTTGGCGAGCAGCTGCTCTACGAGATCGGCGACCCGCGCGCCTATCTGCTGCCGGACGTGGTCTGCGATTTCACCGCCGTCGAGCTGACCCAGGTCGGCGCCGACCGCGTCGAGCTCAAGGGCGCGCGCGGCCTGCCGCCGACCGCGCAGTACAAGGTCAGCGCCACCCACCCGGACGGCTTCCGCTGCACCGCCAGCTGCCTGCTCGCCGGCATCGACGCGGTGGCCAAGGCCGAGCGGGTCAGCCAGGCGATCATCGCCAAGACCGAGGTGCTGTTCGCCGAGCGCGGCTGGGGCGCCTATCAGGAAGTCAGCATCGAGCTGCTCGGCAGCGAGGCCACCTACGGCCCGCACGGTCGGCGCCGGGATTGCCGCGAGGTGGTGGTGAAGATAGCCGTGCGCCACGCCAAGAAGGAGGCCCTGGTGCTGTTCTCCCGCGAGATCGCCCAGGCCGCCACCGGCATGGCGCCGGGCCTGACCGGCATAGTCGGCGGCCGCCCCACCGTGTACCCGGTGATCCGCCTGTTCAGCTTCCTGGTGGACAAGAGCGCCTGCGAGCTGGCGGTGGAAATCGGCGGCCAGCGCAGCCCGGTCGCCCTGCCCCGGGTGGAGCTGTTCGATCCGGAGCACATCGCCGCCGAAGTCGCCGTGCCCGCCCCCACAGGCAACGCCGACGTCACGGTGCCGCTGGTGCAACTGGCCGTGGCCCGCTCCGGCGACAAGGGCAACCACAGCAATATCGGCGTGATGGCCAGAAAGCCCGAGTACCTGGCGTGGATCGCCGCTGCGCTGACCCCCGAAGCCGTGGCGCAATGGATGGGCCATGTCCTGGATCCGCAAGCCGGCAAAGTCAGCCGCTGGCACCTGCCGGGCAGCCACAGCCTCAACTTCCTGCTGGAAAATGCCCTGGGCGGTGGCGGCGTGGCCAGCCTGCGTATCGACCCGCAGGGCAAGGCCTTCGCCCAGCAGCTGCTGGAATTCCCGGTACCGGTGCCGCGCGCACTGGCCGACAGCCTGTAACAAGGACAACCAGAACGATGAGCTACGACTCCGTATTCAAACCTGGCCTTTTCGCAGGCCAGACCATCCTGGTTACCGGCGGTGGCAGTGGCATTGGCCGCTGCGTGGCCCACGAACTGGCCCACCTGGGCGCCCATGTGGTGCTGGTCGGGCGCAAGCAGGAAAAACTGGAGAAGACCTGCGCCGAAATCATCGAAGACGGTGGTAGCGCCAGCTTCCAGGTCTGCGACATCCGCGACGAGGAAGCGGTGAAGGCCATGGTCGGCGCGGTGCTCGCGCAGCACGGACGCATCCATCACCTGGTCAACAACGCCGGCGGCCAGTTCCCTGCGCCGCTGATCGGCATCAACCAGAAAGGCTTCGAGACCGTGGTGCGCACCAACCTGGTGGGCGGTTTTCTGGTGGCCAAGGAAGTCTTCCTGCAGAGCCTGAGCAAGCACGGTGGCAGCATCGTCAACATGCTCGCCGACATGTGGGGCGGCATGCCCGGCATGGGCCACTCCGGCGCGGCGCGGGCCGGCATGGAGAACTTCACCAAGACCGCCGCCTACGAATGGGGCCACGCCGGCGTGCGAGTCAACGCCGTCGCGCCTGGCTGGATCGCCTCCAGCGGCATGGACACCTACCCCGAATCGATGAAGAACATGATCCGCAACCTCAAGGATCACGTGCCGCTGCAGCGCATCGGCAGCGAGTCCGAGGTGGCCGCCGCCATCGTCTTCCTGCTCAGCCCCGGCGCCAACTTCATCAGCGGCAACACCATCCGCATCGACGGTGCGGCCAGCCAGGGCACCCGTGCCTGGACCCTGGGCAAGGCGAGAAACAGCGAGCCCTACAACGGTTTCCACCGGGCCTACCTGCCCGATGTACTGAAAGATCAGGAGTAAGGCGATGCCCGTGATCCAATCGGAAATCGACGTGCATGGCGAAGCCTTCGCGCAGAACCGCGCGGCCATGCTGGCGGCCGTTGCGGCCTTCCGCGACGTCGAGCAGAAGGTGCTGGACAAGGCGCAGGAGGCCAAGGCCAAGTTCGACAAGCGCGGCCAGTTGCTGCCGCGCGAACGCCTCAACCTGCTGCTCGATGCTGGCGCGCCCTTTCTCGAACTGGCCTCGCTGGCCGGCTACAAGCTGCACGATGACAAGGACGGCAGCCAGGCCGGTGGCGGCCTGATCGCCGGCATCGGCTACATCGCCGGTGTGCGTTGCCTGGTGATCGCCAATAACAGCGCGATCAAGGGCGGCACCATCTCCCCCACCGGCCTGAAGAAATCCCTGCGTCTGCAGCAGATCGCCGTCGAGAACAAGCTGCCGGTGGTGACCCTGGCCGAGAGCGGCGGCGCCAACCTCAACTATGCCGCCGACATCTTCGTCGAAGGTGCACGCGGCTTCGCCAACCAGGCGCGCATGTCCGCCATGGGCCTGCCGCAGGTCACCGTCGTACATGGCTCCAGCACCGCTGGCGGGGCCTACCAGCCCGGCCTGTCGGACTACATGGTGGTGGTACGCGGCAAGGCCAAGATGTTCCTCGCCGGCCCGCCTCTGCTCAAGGCCGCCACCGGCGAGATCGCCACCGACGAGCAACTCGGCGGCGCCGAGATGCACGCCCAGGTCGCCGGCACCGCCGAGTACCTGGCCGAGAACGACGCCGACGGCGTGCGCCTGGCGCGAGAGATAGTCGGCATGCTGCCGTGGAACCAGCAGCTGCCGGCACGTGAGAAACGCACCTGGCGCGAGCCGCTGTACCCGGCCGAGGAACTGCTCGGCCTGGTGCCGGCCGACGCCAAGAAGCCCTACGACGTACGCGAGATCATCGCGCGCATTGCCGATGGCTCGGAGTTCCTCGACTTCAAGAACGAGTTCGACAGCCAGACCGTATGCGGCCACCTGCAGATCGAAGGCCAGGCCTGCGGTTTCATCGGCAACAACGGCCCGATCACCCCGCAGGGCGCGGCCAAGGCAGCGCAGTTCATCCAGCTGTGCGAGCAGAGCAACACGCCGATCCTGTTCTTCCACAACACCACCGGCTTCATGGTCGGCACGGAGTCCGAGCAGAACGGCGTGATCAAGCACGGCTCGAAGATGATCCAGGCCGTGGCCAACGCCACTGTGCCCAAGCTCACCATCGTCGTCGGCGGCTCCTACGGCGCTGGCAACTACGCCATGTGCGGCCGCGGCCTCGACCCACGCTTCATCTTCGCCTGGCCCAACAGCAAGACCGCCGTGATGGGCGGCGCTCAGGCCGGCAAGGTGCTGCGCATCGTCACCGAGGACAAGCACGCCAAGGAGGGCAAGGAAGCAGATCCAAAGATGCTCGACATGCTGGAAACCGTGACCGCACAGAAGCTCGACAGCCAGTCCACCGCGCTGTATGGCACCGCCAGCCTGTGGGATGACGGCCTGATCGACCCGCGCGACACCCGCAAGCTGCTGGGCTTTTTGCTGGATATCTGCGCCGAAGCCAACCTGCGGCCGTTGAAGAAAAGCAGCTTCGGCGTCGCGAGATTTTAAACGTAGGGCGGGTGAAACCTGCCAAGCATGTGGCGGTTTTCACCCGCCCTACAGACCCATTCGATACGGAGCACAACAACAATGATCTTCACTCAAGAGCACGAAGAACTCCGCCGTACCGTCCGCAACTTCGTCGACAAGGAAATCAATCCGCACGTCGACGCCTGGGAGAAGGAAGGCCGCTTCCCCATCCACGAGATCTTCAAGAAGGCCGGCGAGCTGGGCCTACTGGGCATCTCCAAACCGGAGAAGTTCGGCGGCATGGGCCTGGACTACAGCTACTCGATAGTCGCCGCCGAGGAGTTCGGCACCATCCACTGCGGCGGCATCCCCATGTCCATCGGCGTGCAGACCGACATGTGCACCCCGGCCCTGGCACGCTTCGGCTCCGACGAGCTGCGCGAAGAGTTCCTGCGCCCGGCCATCACCGGCGAGATGGTCGGCTGCATCGGCGTCTCCGAAGTCGGCGCCGGCTCCGACGTGGCGGGCCTGAAGACCACCGCGCGCAAGGACGGCGACGACTATGTGATCAACGGCAGCAAGATGTGGATCACCAACTCTCCGAGTGCCGACTTTATCTGTCTGTTGGCCAACACCAGCGACGACAAGCCGCACGTCAACAAGTCGCTGATCATGGTGCCAATGAAGACCCCGGGCATCAGCGTCAGCCCGCACCTGGACAAGCTCGGCATGCGCAGCTCCGAGACCGCCCAGGTGTTCTTCGACAACGTGCGTGTACCGCAGCGCTATCGCATCGGCCACGAAGGCGCCGGTTTCATGATGCAGATGCTGCAGTTCCAGGAAGAGCGCCTGTTCGGCGCGGCCAACATGATCAAGGGCCTGGAGCACTGCGTCGACAGCACCATCGACTACTGCAAGCAGCGCCACACCTTTGGCCAACCGCTGATCGACAATCAGGTCATCCACTTCCGCATGGCCGAATTGCAGACCGAGATCGAGTGCCTGCGCGCACTGGTCTATCAGGCCACCGAGCAGTACGTGAAAGGGCGCGACGTGACCAAGCTGGCGTCCATGGCCAAGCTCAAGGCCGGCCGCCTGGGCCGCGAGGTGTCCGACGCCTGCCTGCAGTACTGGGGCGGCATGGGCTTCATGTGGGACAACCCGGTGTCGCGCGCCTACCGCGACGTGCGCCTGGTCAGCATCGGCGGCGGTGCCGACGAAATCATGCTCGGCATCATCTGCAAGCTGATGGGCATCCTGCCCGGCAAGAAAAAGGGCTGAGGAGGCGACCATGGCCGAACTGCCGAATTGCCAGACCCTGCTGCTGGAGCAGGTCGAGGGCGTGCTCTACGTCACCCTCAACCGCCCGGACAGCCGCAACGCCATGAGCCTGGCCATGGTCGGCGAACTGCGCGCCACCCTGGAGGCCGTGCGCCACGACGCCGGCGTGCGCGCCCTCGTGCTGCGCGGTGCCGATGGCCACTTCTGCGCCGGCGGCGATATCAAGGACATGGCCGGCGCCAGAGCCCGCGGCGGCGACGCCTACCGCGAGCTGAACCGCGCCTTCGGTGCGCTGCTGGAAGAGGCTCAGGCCGCTCCGCAGGTACTAGTGGCGGTGCTGGAAGGAGCGGTACTCGGCGGTGGTTTCGGCCTGGCCTGCGTGTCCGACGTGGCCATCGCGGCGAGCGGCGCCAAGTTCGGCCTGCCGGAAACCACCCTGGGCATCCTCCCGGCGCAGATCGCCCCCTTCGTGGTGCGGCGCATCGGCCTGACCCAGGCGCGCCGCCTGGCCCTGACCGCCGCCCGCGTAGGCGGCGCCGAGGCGTTGCGCCTGGGCCTGGTGCACTACTGCGAGCACGATGACGCCGCCCTGCAGCAGCGCCTGGACGAGACCCTGGCGCAGATCCGCCAGTGCGCGCCCCAGGCCAACGCCCAGACCAAGGCCCTGCTGCTGGCCAGCGAGCGCGAGGCGCTCGGCCCGCTGCTCGACCGCGCCGCCGAACAGTTCGCCGCGGCCGTCACCGGCGCCGAGGGCGTCGAAGGCACCCTGGCCTTCGTGCAGAAACGCAAGCCCAGGTGGGCAGAGTGAAACCCTAGGGTGGATGTCGCTTTTCACATCCACCAATTCAGACCCGCCAAACGGTGGATCGATAAAGCGCGATCCACCCTACGCAAGAACAGCGCAGCCCGGCAGTAATCCGGGGATCGTCCCACAGGAGCACAAAGATGCCCGCCTTCAACAAGATCCTGATCGCCAACCGCGGCGAGATCGCCTGCCGGGTGATGCGCACCGCCATCGAGCTCGGCTACCGCACCGTGGCGGTGTACTCCGAGGCCGACGCCGATGCCCGCCATGTGCAGATCGCCGACGAAGCCGTATGCATCGGCCCGGCCCACGTCAGCCAGTCCTACCTGCGCATCGACGCCATCATCGAGGCCGCGCGCAAGACCGGCGCCGACGCCATCCACCCCGGCTACGGCTTCCTCTCCGAGAACGCCGATTTCGCCCGCGCTTGTGAAGAAGCTGGAATCGTCTTTATCGGCCCGACCGTGGCAGCCATCCACCTGATGGGCAGCAAGCGCCTGTCCAAGATCGCCATGCTGGAGGCCGGCGTAACCTGCATTCCCGGCTACGAAGGCGCCGCCCAGGACGACGAGACCCTGGCCCGCGAGGCCGAGCGCATCGGCTACCCGCTGATGATCAAGGCCAGCGCCGGCGGCGGCGGCCGTGGCATGCGCCTGGTGCAGGAATCCGCCGAACTGCTGGGGCAGATCCGCACCGCCCGCTCGGAAGCGCAGAATGCCTTCGGCTCCGGCGAACTGATCCTCGAGCGCGCGGTGATCCGCCCGCGCCATGTGGAGATCCAGGTGTTCGGCGACCAGCATGGCAATATCCTCTACCTCGGCGAGCGCGACTGCTCGGTGCAGCGTCGCCACCAGAAGGTGGTCGAGGAAGCGCCCTGCCCGGTGATGACGCCCGAGCTGCGCCGCGCCATGGGCGAGGCCGCGGTGAAGGCGGCGGCATCGGTCAACTACGTCGGCGCCGGCACCGTGGAGTTCCTGCTCGATGCCAGCGGCGAATTCTTCTTCCTGGAAATGAACACCCGCCTGCAGGTGGAGCACCCGGTCACCGAGCTGATCACCGGCCAGGACCTGGTGGCCTGGCAGATTCGCGTGGCCGAGGGCCAGCCCCTGCCGCTGCAGCAGGATGACATTCGCCTCACCGGCCATGCCATGGAAGTACGCCTGTACGCCGAGGATTCGGCCGCCGGCTTCCTGCCGCAAACCGGCCAGGTGCTGCGCTGGGAGCCGGAATTGCTGAGCGGCGTGCGCATCGACCACGGCCTGGTCGAAGGCCAGGCCGTCACCCCCTTTTACGACCCGATGCTGGCCAAGGTCATCGCCTACGGCGAAACCCGCGACGAAGCGCGGCGCAAGCTGCTGCGCGCCGTGGAAAACTGCGTGCTGCTGGGTGTGAACGGCAACCAGCGCTTTCTCGCCAACCTGCTCAAGAATCCGGAGTTCGCCGCCGGCAATGCCACCACGGCGTTCATCGCCGAACACTTCGCCGATGACCCCAGCCTGCACCCGCACACGGCCAGCCTGGCCGAGCTGGCCATGGCCGCAGCCCTGCTCTACCAAGTCTCGGCCGACGCCCGTGCGCACCAGCCCGGCCTCGCCGGCTGGCGCAGCGCCGGCAGCGTACCCTGGCGCTTCGTCCTCAAGCAGGGCGAACACAAGCACGCCGTGGAACTGGACGTGATTGCCAGCGGCCCGCAGGCGCAGCTGCGCGTGCGTCGGGGCGAGGAGCAGCTGTCTCTGCGCCTGCTGGCCAGCGACGGCCGCTGGCTGACCCTGGAACTGGACGGCGTGCGCCGCCGCCAGGCCTATCACAGCGAAGGCGAGCGCCTGTGGCTGTACGGTGAACACGGCAACCTGGAACTGCAGGACGTCACCCACGAGCCGGCCGGTGGACAGAACGCCGCCAGCAGCGGCGCGGTGAAGGCACCTATGGATGGCGCCATCGTCGACGTACTGATCGCCGAGGGCGCCAGCGTGAGCAAGGGACAACTGTTGGTTGTGCTGGAAGCGATGAAGATGGAACACCCACTCAAGGCCGGCGTCGACGGCATCGTCCGCCGCGTCGGCGTGAGCCAGGGCGACCAGGTCAAGAACCGCCAGTTGCTGGTGGAGATCGAAGCGGCAGAAGTCTGATGCAGGGTGGATGGCGCTTCATCCATCCACCCTACGACTAGAACAACAAGAGGAACGCCCATGTCACTTTCCGACAAGACCCTGTTCATCACCGGCGCCAGCCGCGGCATCGGCCGCGAGATCGCACTCAAGGCTGCCGCCGACGGCGCCAACATCGTCATCGCGGCCAAGAGCGCCGAGCCGCACCCGAAGCTGGCAGGCACCATCCATAGCGTCGCCGCCGAGGTCGAGGCCGCCGGCGGCCAGGCCCTGGCCCTGCAACTGGACGTACGCGACGAACAGGCCGTGGCCGCCGCCATGGCCCGAGCGGCCGAGCATTTCGGCGGCATCGACGCGCTGGTCAACAACGCCGGGGCGATCAAGCTGGTGGGCGTGGAACGGCTGGAACCCAAGCGCTTCGACCTGATGTACCAGATCAATACCCGCGCGGTAATGGTCTGCAGCCAGGCAGCGCTGCCTTACCTGAAACAGAGCCCCGGCGGCCATATCCTCAACCTGTCGCCACCGCTCAACCTCGACGCCAAGTGGTTCGCCCAGCACGGCCCCTACACCGTCACCAAGTACGGCATGAGCATGCTCACCCTAGGCATGAACGAGGAATTCAAGAAGTACGGCATCAGCGTCAACTCGCTGTGGCCCAAGACCATGATCGCCACCGCGGCCATCGAGTTCGAACTGGGCAGCCGCGACGCCTTCAAGCGCGCGCGCACCCCGGCCATCATGGCCGACGCCGCCCACGCCATCCTGAGTAGCGAAGGCCGCAGCATCACCGGGCGCCTGCTGATCGACGAGGACATCCTGCGTGAACGGGGCGTCACCGACTTCGAGCAGTACCGTTTCGATCCCGCTGGCGGCAGCCTGGTACCCGACCTGTTCGTTGATTGAACGCCCCACTGGGTGCATCGCCGCTACTCTGCTCCCCTCTCCCATTCCTGGGAGAAGGGCTGTGGGAAAGGGAACGTCGTTTCGGTTTCGTAGCCCGGATGAAATCCGGGAAGAATGCGCCAGCCACCCCCGGATTTCATCCGGGCTACGGACAGCCGACTTGCTCACCGAAAGCCTCGGCTATTTGCCGATCTGCCCGCCGCTGGACGCACCAGAGCCATGGCTGGTGCGCGCCAGGCTGACTAGAGTCAGAACTCGCCTCCAATTCATAACAGTTCAAGTGCGAGCCCCATGAGCCAAGCCGATCTGATTTCGCCCTTTCGCTTCCTCGCCCACCTGCCGCAGCACCTGCCCCGCGTGCCGCGCATGCTGCGCGGCCTGTACTACGCCGGCATCCGCAACCGCGAGAAGAAGCTGTCGCTGGCCTGGGCGCTGCAGCGCGCCGCGCAGCTGCATCCCGAGCGTCCGGCGCTGCTGGACGAGCAACGCCGGCTCAGCTACCGCCAGTTCAACGCCTGGGCCAATCGCCTGGCCTGGGCCTTCAAGGCCGAGGGCGTGGGTCACGGCAGCGTGGTTGCGGTGATGCTGGAGAACCGCCTGGAGCTGCTGGCTATCCTCGCCGCCCTGAGCAAGCTCGGCGCGGTCGGCGCGCTGGTCAACACCACCCAGCGCGGCAAGGTGCTGGCCCATAGCCTGAACCTGGTCGAGCCGGGCTTTCTGGTGGTCGGCGCCGAGCTGCAGGCGGCCTTCGCCGAGGTCGCCGGGCAGCTCGACAACCCCGATGCGCCGCGCTACTGGGTGGCCGACCAGGATTGCCTGGAGGACGCCGGGCAGGCGCCGGACGGCTGGCGCAACCCAATGCAGCTGGCACGCGGCCAGGCCGAAGGCAACCCGCCGGACAGCGCCCTGGTGCGGATGAAGGATCCCTGCTTTCTGATCTACACCTCCGGCACCACCGGCCTGCCCAAGGCCTCGATCATGAGCCACGGCAAGTGGATCAAGGCCTATGGCGGCTTCGGCCATTCCGGCCTGACCCTGAACGAGCACGACGTGCTCTACCTCACCCTGCCCTGCTACCACAACAACGCCGTCACCGTATGCTGGAGCGCGGCCCTGGCCGGCGGCGCGGCCATCGCCCTGCGCCGCAAGTTCTCCGCCAGCGCCTTCTGGAGCGACGTGGCGCGCTACCAGGCTACCTGCTTCGGCTATATCGGCGAACTGTGCCGCTACCTGCTCAATCAGCCGGAAACCGACAGCGAAAAGAACAACAGCCTGCGCTGCATGATCGGTAATGGCCTGCGCCCGTCGATCTGGGCCGAATTCAAGCAGCGCTTCAGCGTCGAGCAGATCACCGAGTTCTACGCCTCCAGCGAGGGCAATATCGGCTTCACCAACGTCTTTAACTTCGACAACACCGTCGGCTATACCCCGGCCACCTACGCCATCGTCCGCTACGACCTGGAGAATGATCGGCCGCTGCGCGGCAAGAAGGGCTTTCTGCAGAAGGCCGACAAAGGCGAAGCGGGTCTGCTGATCAGCGAGATCAGTGCCAAGTGGCCGTTCGACGGCTACACCGACCCGGCCAAGAGCGAGGCGGCGATCCTGCGCGACGTGTTCAAGAAGGGCGACGCCTGGTTCAACACCGGCGACCTGATGCGCGACATCGGCTGCAAGCACGCGCAGTTCGTCGACCGCCTCGGCGATACCTTCCGCTGGAAGGGCGAGAACGTCTCCACCACCGAGGTGGAAAACGTGCTCGGCGCCTTCGCCGGGGTGGAGGACGCGGTGGTCTACGGTGTGGAGATTCCCGGTACCAATGGCCGCTGCGGCATGGCCGCGCTGCGCCTGGCGCCAGGCTTTGAGCTGGACGGCGCCGCGCTGGCCGCGCACCTGGATCGCGAACTGCCGACCTACGCCGCGCCGCTGTTCGTGCGCCTGCTCGGCGAGGTGGAGACCACCGGCACTTTCAAGTACAAGAAGACCGACCTCAAGCAGGCCGGCTACGACCCGAGCCGGGTCGATGGGCCGCTCTACGTGCGCCTGCCCGGCACGGCGAGCTTCCAGCCGCTGGATGACGAGCTGCATGCGGCCATCGCGCGCCAGGCTTACCGTTTCTGAACGTTCGAACGCCTGGCAAGCGCTAGGGGGCGCCGCGCACCGGCCGCGCTACTGCTTGAACTCGAACTGCAACTCGGCGCCTTCGATGGACTCCCAGTAGTCGTCCACCCGCTCGTTGCTGATCAGCCGACCGCTGAGCTGGAAGGGGCTGACAGTCTCGGGCTTGTCGCCGAACAGGGGCGGTAGCAGTGGCGATAGCTCCTCGCGGGTTTCGCTCTCCAGCGCTTGCTCGAACAGCTCCTGCGGCACGCTCAGATCCAGCGCCGGTTTCGGCTCGGGTTCGGGCTTGGGCTGTGGCGCGGCGGCCGGCTTGGGCTTGGCAGCGGCCTGAGGTTTGCCAGGCGCGGCTGGTTTGACTTCGGCGGCTTCGGCCGGCGACGCCGGCTCGACGGGCTCAGGCTTGGCAACCGCGGCTGCAGGCGCCTCGACCGGCGCGGCAAGCGGCGCCGGAACAGGCTCGGGCTGCTGCGCCACAGGCTCCGCTGTACGCTCGCAGGCGCTCAGCCAAGCCAGGCACAGCAGCAACGGAAGGGACTTACGCATCATGGGACAAGGGTAACTCGGTCGACGATGCGCTCATGCTCCCCTGCCCGTGCCTGGCTGGCAAGCCGGCTTACACGACTTTTACCTCGCCCTTCATTCCTGAGGCGGCTCGGCAGCCAGATGGGTCAGCTCGGCTTCGATATCCAGTTGCGGATAATCGGCCTGCAACTGCTCCAGCACACGCTTTGCCTCGGCCTGCTTGCCCGTACGCCGCAGCTCCAGCAGACGCAGCAAGGCCTCGCGCGGCTCGCTCTGGCTCACCAACTCGGCCATGGGCGCTATGGCCGCGGTGCTGGCCATCGGCGCGTCGGCCATCGCGGCAGGTGGCGCCGAGCGTGCCATGACCTCGGCCTTCATCCGTTCCTGAGGAGCGGCCATGCGCGCCACCGACTCGCCCTCGGTAGCACGCTTGGCGGTCATCGGCGCCGGTGCTGCCGGGCCCATGACCACGCCGGGCGGCACGGTATCGAAGGCCTCCGGGGCCTGTTCCAGGGTGCGCCAGGTCAGGCTGACGCCGATGCCGACGCAGGCCAGCCCGGCTACCGCCACCGACCAGCGCTGCCGGCCGCTACCGAACAGCCACTGGTGCAAACGCTGCGGCCAGCCAGCCTTGTCGCTGACGGCTTCGGCCTGCTTCGCCTCACGGGCGGCCGCGCTTGCCGCCGCCAGGATGCGTGCGTCCAGCTCGGCCGAGGGTTCGCCTTCGCCATGGGCACGAAAATGCGCCAGCAGCGCCTGTTCGTGGTCCAGTGTTTCTCGATCGTGGGTCATGCGGACAACTCCTCGGTAGCCAGCAGCCGGCGTAGTTTCTGCAGGGCGTAGCGCAGGCGGCTCTTGACCGTCTCGGCCGGCGTGCGGGTCAGCTCGGCGATCTCGCTCAGCTCCAGGTCGCCATGGGCGCGCAGCAGGAACACCTCGCGCTGGTCGGCCGGCAGGTCCGCCAGCGCGGCCTGTAGGCGCTGGCTGTCGCGGCTCAGGCCGAGATGCTGCTCCGGGCCCGGCTGCGGGTCCGCCTGGGCGTGCTGGCCTTCATCGTACGCGTCGTGGCCGGCCTGGTGCCTGCCAGTCTTGCGCCAGTGGTCGATCAGCCGGTTGCGGGCGATCTGGTACAGCCAGGTCTTGAACAACACCGCCTCGCGCTGTTCGCTCTGGCTGCGCACCAGGCTCATCCAGGTTTCCTGGAACACCTCCTCGGCCAGGGCGTGGTCGCCGCACAGGCCGAGCAGGAAGCGGAACAGGCCCAAGCGATGGCGCTGGTACAGCGCATTGAAGGCCGCGGCGTCGCCGCGGCGGTAACGCCGCAACAGGGCGGCGTCGTCATCCGTGAGAGGTGCGTTCACTGCTGAACTCGTACTGGAGTGGAGCCGGAAGTGTGCAGGCTCTGGGCGATTTCGGCCAGCTGGATGAACTCGCCGCGCAGGCCGAAACGGTCCTCGCCCTTGCCCGAGCGGGCCAGCGCGATGCTCTGCGCCAGATCGAAGTCGCCGGTGTAACGGCCGTCCTTGAGCTGCTGGGCGAAGGCGGCCACGGCCGCGGCGAAACGCAGATCCTCGCTGGCGGCCGCAACCGGTTTCGCCTCGTCGCGCGCAATGGGTCGTTCCAGCAGGCGACTGCTCGCTTCCCCCGGCGCCTTGTAGCGAATCCGCAGCCAGGCCAGCTCGCCCCGTTGCCCGGTAGCCTGGCTGGCGGTCTGGTAGCGCAGCGGCTCCAGCCAGCCCTTGCCGCCGGCCGGCACGATCTCGTAGTGCGCGGTGACCGTATGCCCGGCGCCGATCTCGCCGGCATCGACCTTGTCGTTGCTGAAATCCTCGCGCTCGAGCGCACGGTTCTCGTAGCCCAGCAGGCGGTATTCGCTGACCTCGGCCGGGTTGAACTCCAGCTGCAGCTTGACGTCGCTGGCCACAGTGGCGAGGGTCGAACCGAGCTGGTCGACCAGCACCTTGCGCGCCTCGCGCAGGTTGTCGATATAGGCGTAGTTGCCGTTGCCGGCGTCGGCCAGCTGCTCCATCAGGCGCTCGTTGTAGTTGTCCACGCCAAAGCCCAGGGTGGTCAGCGACACGCCGCTCTTGCGCTTGTCCGCGGCCAGTTGCTTGAGGCTGTCGAAGTCGCTGATGCCGACGTTGAAGTCGCCGTCGGTGGCCAGCAGGATGCGATTGATGCCGCCGTCGATCAGGTGCTTGCCCGCCTGCCGATAGGCCAGCTGAATGCCCGACTCACCGGCAGTGGAGCCGCCCGCGGTCAGCTGGTCGATCGCCGCGCGAATGGCCGCCTTGTCGCTGCCGGGCGTGGAGTCCAGCACCACCTGACTGGCGCCGGCATAGGTGACCAGCGACACGCGGTCCTGCGGGCGCAACTGGTCGACCAGCAGTTTCAGGGTGCCCTGCACCATCGGCAGGCCTTCGCGGCGCTGCATCGAGCCGGAGACATCGACGAGAAACACCAGGTTGGCCGGCGGCAGCTCATCCACACTGCGATCCGACGCCTTGATGGCGATACGCAGCAGGCGGGTCTCGGGATTCCAGGGCGTCACCGTCAGCTCGGTGCCGACGCCGAAGGGCGCGTCGCCTTGCGGCAACGGGTAGGCGTAGGGGAAGTAGTTGACCAACTCTTCCAGACGCACGGCGTCCTTCGGCGGCAGTTGTCCGCCATTGAGGAAACGCCGCACGTTGGCGTAGCTGCCGGTGTCCACGTCGATGCTGAAGGTCGACACCGGCGTCTCCGCCACGGCGAATACCGGGTTGTCCGCGTAGGTCTGGTACTGCTCGCGCGCCACGTCGCGGTAGCCCGGCGGCAAGGTATCGAGCATGGGGCTGGGGACAGGGGCGACTTGGTTGGGCAGCAGGCTCTCGCGCTTGCGCGTCAACTCGGCACGCGCCTCGGCGACGACTGGCGCCGCCAGGCTGTCGTGCAGCGCGGCGGCCGGCGCGGCGGGCTTGCCCTGCGCCTCGGCTTCGGGGCCCGAGGCGCTGCAGGCGGCCAGGGCGAGCAACACCCCGGCGGCGAAACCGGCGGCGAGCGGACGAACGAGCAGTACGGAGTAAGCGGACATGGTGCAGCTCCTGAGCAATGGCATGGAACCTTCGCTCAAGTAGACGCAGCCCCTGCCCGATTCGGGTTAAACCGCTATGCCGCCCGCCCGCTCCAGCGACAAGCCGCCGCTCACCTCCTGGCACAGCTGGCTGGCCAGCATGCCCAGGGTCATCAGCGCGCGCTCGGCCTCGCGGTTCCACGGGATGCCGCAGTTCAGCCGCACGCAATGGTTGAACTGCTCGGTGTTGCTGAAGATCAGCCCGGGGGCGATGGAGATGCCCTGCTGCAGCGCGCGCACGTGCAGGTCCTTGGTATTGACCCGCACCGGCAGGCTGACCCAGAGGATGAAGCCGCCCTTGGGCCGGGTCATCTGCGTACCGTCGGGGAAATACTGCTGCACCGCCAGCTGGAAGGCGCTGAGGTTCTTGCGGTACTCCTGGCGGATGAAACGCAGGTGGCGGTCGTAGCCGCCGTTTTCCAGGTAGGCGGCCACCGCCATCTGCGTCACGCTGCACGCCGAGTGGGTGGTGAAGGTCTGCAGGCGCTGGATCTCGTCCTGGTACTTGCCGGCGACTATCCAGCCGATGCGCACGCCGGGCGACAGGGTCTTGGAGAAGCTCGAGCAGTAGATCACCCGGCTGTCGCGATCGTGCGACTTGAGCGCCTTGGTCGGCCCCTGCTCGAACATCAGCTCGCCGTAGATATCGTCCTCGATGATCTGGATGTCGTAGTCGCCGGCCAGGCGCAGCAGCTGGCGCTGGCGTTCCTCGGGAACGGTGCCGCCAAGCGGGTTGGACAGCCGCGCGGTGAGCACCAGCGCCTTGATCGGCCACTGGTTGGCCGCCAGCTGCAAGGCCTCCAGGCTGATGCCGGTGGTCGGGTCACTGGGAATCTCGATCACCTTGAGGCCGAGCAGGTCGGCCAGCTGCAGCAGGCCGTAGTAGGTCGGCGACTCGGCGGCGATCAGGTCGCCCGGCTGGGTCAGCACGCGCAGGCTCATCTGCAGGGCGTCGACGCAGCCGTGGGTGATCACCACCTCAGACGGGTCGACCACCACCCCGGCGTCGCGCATGCGGATCGCCACCTGCCGACGCAGCGGCTCGAAGCCGGGGCTGAACATGTAGCTGAAGGCGCGCGGGCTGTGGAAACGGGTGACCTTGGCCAGTTGCTGGTGCAGCGCGCGCACCGGCAGGTAGTCGACGTGCGGCACCGCGGCGCCCAGCGGGAACACCCCCTCGCGGCGCGACTCGGTGAGCACCTGGTTGATGATGCTGCTGCGGGTGACCAGGCCGGGGCGTTCGACCCGCGCGATATCCGGGGTCGGCGCGGTCAGCGCCGGTGTCTGATGCACGTAGAAGCCGGACTGCGGCCGCGCGCGGATCAGCCCCTGGTCTTCCAGATTGGCGTAGGCCTGCAGCACGGTGGCATGGCTGACGTTGAGCTGCGCGCTCATCTTGCGCACCGAGGGCACCCGCTCGCCCGGCTGGTAGACACCCCGACGAATGTCCTCGGCCAACTGCTGGGCGATGCGCTGGTAGAGCAACAGATTGGTCATGGCCGTCTCCTTCGGGTCGCTGAACCATAACAGTAGCCGATTTACCCGAAAGTGTACTGGCACAGTTAAGAACAGTGTCGGCCATACAGTATTCGTACGGCAGCTGTATGCCTTAGAGCCTGTTCAAAGTCTGCTGCGCGTCGGCACTGCTGCGTTAAAAACAGGTTCGGAATGCTCATGTACAAAAGTACACTCCGCTTCCTCGCCTGTTTTTGCCTTGCATTGCTCTAGCTCGCGAGACTTTAAACAGGCTCTTATTCCCAGGCGATTGCGGCCAGACAGGCGCAGAAACGAAAAACCCCGGCCAGGCCGGGGTTCGTGTGCAGCCGGGCGGATCTAGCGTTCGGCGCCGAGCTGGCCGCGCTCGTCGGAGAAGACGATCTCCACCCGACGGTTCTGCGCCCGCCCGCGCGCCGAGGCATTCTCCGCCACCGGGAAGTCGACGCCGTAGCCGACCACCTGCAGGCGCTTGGCGTCGATGCCCAGGTCCACCAGCAGATCGGCCACGCTCTGCGCCCGCGCGCGCGACAGTTCGAGGTTCTCCTCGGCGCTGCCGGTGTTGTCGGTATAGCCCTCGATACGCACCCGCCGCTGCGGGTTGATCTGCAGGAACTGCACCAGCTTGAGCACGGTGCGGTTGGCCGCCGGCTGCAGTTCGGCGCGCCCGGCATCGAACAGCATGTCGCCCAGGGTCATCACCAGACCGCGCTCGGTCTCGCTGGCGGCGAGGCTGACCATCTGTTCCTCCAGCCAGCCGTTGTGCTGCTGCACGCTGAGCAGCTTGGCCTCGCGCAGGGTCAGCTGCAGGCGCTCACGCTCCAGCTCGAGTTTGGCCACGCGCTCCTGGTTGAGGGCGATCTCGCTGTGCTGACGGGCGATCTCGGCATAACGCTGGCTGAGGTAGGCATAGTGACGCACGTCCGCGCCGCTGCCCCAGTAGCTGGACAGCCGCTCGGCCCGCGCCAGCGATTCGCCCGCGCGAATCACGTCCTTGGGCGCCGCACGCAGGACGTTGGGATCTTCCTTGACCGTCTGGAAGCTGGTGCGCGCCGCTTCCAGGGCCTGGTCGCTGGCCGGCTGCTGGGCCGCGCAACCGCCGAGCAAGGTGGCCGCCAGCAGCAGGGCGGCGATGGGCATCGAGCGGCTCATCACATGGCCCCCAATTGCTGGCGCAGACGACCGATGCGCTGGTTCAGCTCGGCCAGTTGCTCGCGCCCCTTGCCATTGAGGTGCTCGGCCTCGGCCAGGCGGGCGTCCAGTTCGGCCTGCTCGGCCAGCAGCCGGGCCTGCTTGTGGCGACCGTCCTGCAGCGCGGCCTGGGCCTGGGCCAGCTTGTCTTCGGCCTGGCTCAACGGCGCCGATTGCTCGCGGGCCACGCCCAGGGCCTTGGCTTGGGCCAGCGCCTGTTCGGTCAGACGCAGTTGTTCGGTGGGCGCCGGATCGCTGGCGCAGGCCGTCAGGCCCAGCGCCAGCAGCAGCGCGCAAAGGGGTCGATTGATCACGAGAGTTTCCTACTGATTGACGTCGCCGACCGGGTCGGGCTGCATCTGCTGGGCCTTCCACAGCTCCAGGTTGCGTTGCAACAACTGCTCGGGCAGGCCGGCGGCGACCAATTCTGTCATTTTCCGCGCCAGCTGTCCGCGCAGCCAGGGCTCGTTGCACGCCGAGTTATGCGACAGGGTGAGGAACAGACCTTCGCTGGAGATCGGCGGTTCCAGCACCTCCAGGTCGTCGTCCATGCCCAGGGTTTCGGCCAACGCCAGGCCCGGGTAGCGCTCGTAGAGCACGTAGTCGGTGCGCCCGAGCAGCAGCTTCTGGAACGCCTGGGTCAGGCTGGACACACCCTCCAGGGTCAGGTGCTGCTTGGCGTAGGTATCGAACTGCTGGCCGAAGCTGTTGCCCACCAGGGTGTCGCCGGTGCGCCCCTGCAAGTCGACCCAGCTGCCGTAGGGGAAACCTTCGCCCTTGCGCACCCAGACCACGCTGGGGGTGAAGAAGAAGGCCGGATGCACGTAGTCCATGCTCTCCAGACGCGGCAGGGTGAGGAAGGCGCCGGCGATCAGGTCGACCCGCCCGGTGCGCACCTCGTCCTGCGCCCGCGACCAGGGCCCGGTGTGGATCACGTCCACCACCAGACCGAGCTCCTTGGCCAGGTGCTTGAGCAGGTCGGCGTTGGCGCCGATCAGCTGCTGCGGATTCTGCGGATCGCGCCACAGGTAGGGCGGATACTCGGGATTGCCGGTCGCCACCAGGCGCTCGCACTTGCCCACCGCCAGGGCGGCTGCCGGCATCAGCGCCAGGGCGCACCACAGCAGCAGGGACTTAAACAGACAACGCTCGGGCATTGGCTACTCTCGGTTCATGCGGTGATCGACAAGGAAGGTGGGCAAGCCCGGGAAACCATCCATGTTCATGCTAGCTTAATGGCGCCGCCATAATAATTCGCGATAAGGACGCGCCATGAAAAAACTGCTGTTCGGCCTGATACTGCTGCTCGCCGCTGCCGCCGCGACGCTCTACTTCTTTCCGGCGACCCAGCTGGCCAGCCTGCGCCTGATCGAGCAGCAGCGCGCCGGACTGAGCCACAAACAGCTGCGTGCCGGCGATCTTAACATCCATTACTACCAGGGAGGGCCGGCAAAGGGCGAAACCCTGGTGCTGATCCACGGCTTCGCCGCGGACAAGGATAACTGGCTGCGCTTTTCCCGCCAGCTGACGAATCGCTATCGGGTGATCGCCCTCGACCTGCCCGGCTTCGGCGACAGCGACCGCCCCGTCGGCAGCTACGACGTCGGCACCCAGGCCGAACGCCTGGCGAGCATCCTCGACGCGCTGGATATCGATCGCGCCCATCTGCTGGGCAACTCCATGGGTGGGCATATCGCCGCCCTCTTTGCCGCGCGCTACCCGCAGCGGGTGCGCTCGCTGGCGCTGTTCGACAACGCCGGGGTCGAGGCGCCGAGCAAGAGCGAACTCTTCGAACTGCTCGAACGCGGCGCACCCAACCCGCTGGTGGTAAGGCAGCCGCAAGACTTCCAGCGCCTGCTGCAGTTCGTCTTCGTCGAGCCGCCCTACCTGCCCGACTCGCTCCGGCGCCACCTGGCCGAACGGTCGATGGCCAACCGCGAGCATTACGAGCGGGTATTCCAGCAACTGGTCGAGCGCTATATCCCGCTGGAGCCGGAACTGCCGAAAATCCAGGCCCCGACCCTGCTGCTGTGGGGAGAGCAGGACCGCGTGCTGCATGTGTCCAGCATCGAGGTGATGCGGCCGTTGTTGCGCCAGCCCAGCGTGGTGGTGATGCCGGGCGTCGGCCATGCGCCGATGCTGGAGCGACCGCAGGAAAGCGCCCTGCTCTACCGGCGTTTTCTGGAGGGGCTGACGCCGCCGTGAGTCACTCGCCCCTGCAGAGCCCCTTGCATTTGACCGATCGCCAATAAAAAACCCGCTCCAAGGAGCGGGTTCTTTTCGCAGCGGAGAAAGCGGCTTAGACCAGCCTTTCCAGCTCCGGTACGGCTTCGAACAGGTCGGCGACCAGGCCGTAGTCGGCCACCTGGAAGATCGGCGCCTCTTCGTCCTTGTTGATCGCGACGATCACCTTGGAGTCCTTCATGCCGGCCAGGTGCTGGATCGCGCCGGAGATACCGACGGCGATGTACAGCTGCGGCGCGACGATCTTGCCGGTCTGACCGACCTGCATGTCGTTCGGCACGAAGCCGGCGTCGACCGCGGCGCGCGAGGCACCGACGGCGGCGCCCAGCTTGTCGGCCAGGGCGTACAGGTGCTTGAAGTTGTCGCCATTGCCCATGCCACGGCCGCCGGACACGACGATCTTGGCAGCGGTCAGTTCCGGACGATCGGACTTGGCCAGTTCTTCGCCGACGAAGGCAGACTTGCCGGCATCGGCCGGACCGGAAACGGCCTCAACGGCAGCACTGCCGCCTTCGGCAGCGACGGCGTCGAAACCGGTGCTACGCACGGTGATCACCTTGATGGCAGCCGAGGACTGCACGGTGGCGATGGCGTTACCGGCATAGATCGGACGCTTGAAGGTGTCGGCGCTCTCGACGGCGATGATCTCGGAGATCTGGTCGACGTCCAGGGCAGCGGCGACGCGCGGCAGGATGTTCTTGCCGTTGCTGGTGGCGGCAGCCAGGATGTGGCTGTAGCCCTTGCCCAACTCGGCTACCAGCGGTGCGACGTTTTCCGGCAGCTGGTTGGCATAGGCGGCGTTGTCGGCCACCAGCACCTTGGCTACGCCAGCGATCTTGGCAGCAGCTTCGGCAGCAGCGCCACAGGCGCTACCGGCAACCAGTACGTGGATGTCGCCACCGATCTTCGCGGCAGCGGCAACGGTGTTCAGGGTCGCGGCAGCCAGGGCGGCATTGGTGTGTTCAGCGATAACCAGGATAGTCATTTAGATTACCTTCGCCTCGTTCTTCAGTTTCTCGACCAGTTCAGCCACGGACTTGACCTTGATGCCAGCGCTGCGAGCAGCCGGCGCTTCGACTTTCAGGGTCTTGACGGTGGAGGCGGTGGAAACGCCCAGGGCGTCCGGGGTAACGGTTTCCAGCGGCTTCTTCTTGGCCTTCATGATGTTCGGCAGCGACGCATAGCGCGGCTCGTTCAGGCGCAGGTCGGTGGTGACGATCGCCGGCAGGTTCAGCGCGACGGTCTGCAGGCCGCCGTCGATTTCACGGGTGACGTTGACCTTGTCGCCAGCCACCTCGACCTTGGAGGCGAAGGTGCCCTGGCCGAAACCGGTCAGCGCGCCGAGCATCTGGCCGGTCTGGTTGTTGTCACTGTCGATGGCCTGCTTGCCCATGATCACCAGCTGCGGCTGCTCCTTGTCGACCACGGCCTTGAGCAACTTGGCCACGGCCAGGGAGTTCAGCTCGTCGTTGGACTCGACCAGGATGGCGCGGTCGGCACCGAGGGCCAGCGCGGTACGCAGCTGCTCCTGAGCGGTGGCCGGGCCGATGGAGACGACGACGATCTCGCTCGCCACGCCCTTCTCCTTCAGACGTACGGCTTCCTCCACGGCGATCTCGCAGAAGGGGTTCATCGACATCTTGACGTTGGCGAGGTCGACGCCGCTGTTGTCCGCCTTGACGCGAACCTTGACGTTGTAGTCAACCACTCGTTTGACAGCTACAAGAACCTTCATGGATTCCTCGTTACTCTCCGGTGAATAAGAATGTCGCCAAGGCGAGCCTGGCCGGTGATGCAAAATCGGCCGGAACCGACCTTTCAGCCCAGACGGCGAGCGCAAAACCGCCCGTATCTTGACCCCGCGGCCTGGCTCGGTCAATACAGCGAACCGGCCGGTCATCCGCGATGTAGTAGGATTCTAACAGGCCTACAGAAAATTCAAACAAACGTTTGTATTGGCCCGTTGGGAGGGTGTAGATATAATGCGCCCGCATCGCTTAGGGACCGAGCCGCGCCCTCCAACATAAAACATCGAAGAGCCTTGAGTAGGAGATAGCCTGTGGAACGCGAATTTATGGAGTTCGACGTCGTCATCGTCGGCGCCGGCCCGTCCGGCCTGTCCGCCGCCTGCCGACTGAAGCAGAAAGCCGCTGAAGCGGGCCAGGAGATCAGCGTCTGCGTGGTCGAGAAAGGCTCCGAAGTCGGCGCGCATATCCTCTCCGGTGCGGTCTTCGAGCCGCGCGCCCTGAACGAACTGTTCCCCGACTGGAAGGAACTAGGCGCCCCGCTCAATACCCCGGTCAAGCGCGACGACATCTACCTGCTGCGCGACGCCGACAAGGCTACCCGAATTCCCGACTTCTTTGTGCCGAAAACCATGCACAACGAAGGCAACTACATCATTTCCCTGGGCAATCTGTGCCGCTGGCTGGCCCAGCAGGCGGAAAACCTCGGCGTGGAAGTCTATCCCGGCTTCGCCGCTCAGGAAGCGCTGATCGACGACAACGGCGTGGTGCGCGGCATCGTCACCGGCGATCTGGGCGTCGACCGCGAAGGCAACCCCAAGGAAGGCTACTACACCCCGGGCATGGAACTGCGCGGCAAGTACACCCTGTTCGCCGAAGGCTGCCGCGGCCATATCGGCAAGCAGCTGATCAACAAGTACAAGCTCGATAGCGAAGCCGACGCCCAGCACTACGGCATCGGCATCAAGGAAATCTGGGACATCGACCCGGCCAAGCACGAGCAGGGCCTGGTGGTGCACACCGCCGGCTGGCCGATGGACATCATGGGCACCGAGAACACCGGCGGCTCCTTCCTCTACCACCTGGAGAACAACCAGGTCGTGGTGGGTCTGATCATCGACCTGTCCTACGCCAACCCGCACCTGTCGCCGTTCGACGAGTTCCAGCGCTACAAGCACCACCCGGTGATCGCCCAGTACCTGGAAGGCGGCAAGCGCGTGGCCTACGGCGCCCGCGCCATCTGCAAGGGCGGCCTGAATTCGCTGCCGAAGATGGTCTTCCCCGGCGGCGCGCTGATCGGCTGCGACCTCGGCACCCTGAACTTCGCCAAGATCAAGGGCAGCCACACCGCGATGAAGTCCGGCATGCTCGCGGCGGACGCCGTGGCCCAGGCCCTGCTCGGCGGCGGCGAAGGCGGTGACGAGCTGAACGGCTATGTCGAGGGCTTCAAGGCCAGCTGGCTGTACGACGAACTGTTCCGCAGCCGCAACTTCGGCGCGGCCATCCACAAGTACGGCGCCATCGTCGGCGGCGGTATCAACTGGCTGGACCAGAACATCTTCGGCGGCAAGGCGCCCTTCACCCTGCACGACAACAAGCCGGACTACGCCTGCCTGAAGCCGGCCGCCGCATGCGCGAAGATCGCCTACCCGAAACCGGACGGCAAACTGAGCTTCGACAAGCTGAGTTCGGTGTTCCTCTCCAACACCAACCACGAAGAAGAGCAGCCCTGCCACCTGAAGCTCACCGACCCGAGCATCCCGCTGGCGAAGAACCTGCCGCTGTACGACGAACCGGCGCAGCGCTACTGCCCGGCCGGCGTGTACGAGGTGGTGACTCAGGAAGACGGCGAGAAACGCTTCCAGATCAACGCGCAGAACTGCGTGCACTGCAAGACCTGCGACATCAAGGACCCGGCCCAGAACATCACCTGGGTCGCGCCGGAAGGCACCGGCGGGCCGAACTACCCCAACATGTAATTCGGCCATGCATGAAAAAGGCTCCTTCGGGAGCCTTTTTCGTTTCTGCTTCCACGCCGCAGACGGGTTTCACCCCCCTAAGGCGCTCAATCCTGATAGATCATCTTGCGGCTCATGCCGCCGTCGACCACGAACTCCTGGCCGGTGATGAAGCCGGCGGCATCGGACAACAGCCAGGCCACCTGGGCGGCGACATCCTCCACCGCGCCGACCCGGCCGACCGGGTGCTGCGCGTGATCGAACACCGACAGCGGCTCGCGGCGCTGCTGCGACGGGTCGCGGGCATCGATCCAGCCGGGGCTGACGCAATTGACCCGCACCTCCGGGCCGAGGCTGACGGCCAGGGCGTGGGTCAGCGCAACCAGGCCGCCTTTACTCGCGGCGTACGCCTCGCAATTGGCCTCGGACTGGCTGGCGCGGGTCGAGGCGATATTGACGATGGCCCCACGATGACCGCGCAGGTAAGGCGCGCAATGCTTGGCCAGGAGCATGGCGCCGGTCAGGTTGACCGCCAGCAGGCGATTCCAGCGCTTGAGGTCGAGCACCTCCAGCGGCGGGTTGTGCGGGTCGGCAATGGCGGCGTTGCACACCAGCGCATCGAGGCGGCCGAACTGGCCGAGCACCTCGGCGACGCCGACGCTGACCTGATCCTCCTTGGCCACGTCCATGGCGACGAACCAGGCGTTATCGCCCAGCGCGCGCGCCACCTTCGAGCCGCGCTCGCGGTCAATGTCGGCCAGTACCACCTGCCAGCCCTCGGTGATCAGCCAGGCCGCGATGCCCAGGCCGATGCCGCGGGCCGCACCACTGACCAGCGCGACCCGGCCGTTATTCGGCGCGGCGCCGCTGCCCCACTCCAGCATGCTCAGAGCGCGGCCAGGCCGCGTGCCAGATCGGCCTTGAGGTCAGCCAGGTCTTCCAGGCCCACGGCGACGCGAATCAGGTTGTCGCGAATGCCGGCATTGGCCCGCTCCTGCGGGCTCAGGCGACCATGGGAGGTGGTCGCCGGGTGGGCGATGGTGGTCTTGGTGTCGCCCAGGTTGGTGGTGATGGAAATCACCCGGGTGGCGTCGATCACCTTCCAGGCGGCGTCGCGACCGCCCGCCACCTCGAAACTGAGCACCGCACCGAAGGCGCTCTGCTGCCGCTTCGCCAGCTCGTGCTGCGGGTGGCTGGGCAAGCCGGCGTAGTAGACCCGCTCGACCTGCGGTTGCTGCTCCAGCCACTGCGCCAACTGCAGGGCGCTGTCGCTCTGCGCCTGCATGCGGATGCGCAGGGTCTCCAGGCCCTTGAGGAACAGCCAGGCATTGAACGGGCTCAGGGTCGGGCCTGCGGTACGCAGAAAGCCCACGATTTCCTTCATCTGCTCGCTGCGCCCGGCCACCACGCCGCCGAGGCCACGGCCCTGGCCGTCGATGTACTTGGTCGCCGAGTGCATGACGATATCGGCGCCCAGCGCCAGCGGCTGCTGCAGCGCCGGGGTGCAGAAGCAGTTGTCCACCGCCAGCAGCGCGCCGCGGGCATGGGCGATCTCGGCCAGGGCGGCGATATCCACCAGTTCGGCGAGCGGGTTGGACGGCGACTCGACGAACAGCAGCTTGGTGTTGGCCTTGAACGCGCCCTGCCAGGCTTCCAGATCGGCCAGCGGCACGTAGTCGACCTCGACGCCGAAGCGCTTGAGGTACTTCTCGAACAGGCTGATGGTGGAGCCGAACACGCTGCGCGAGACCAGCACATGGTCGCCACCGCTGCACAGGCTCATGACGATGGCGAGGATCGCCGACATGCCCGAGGCGGTGGCCACCGCCTGTTCGGCGCCTTCCAGGGCGGCGATGCGCTCCTCGAAGGTGCGCACGGTGGGGTTGGTGTAGCGCGAGTAGACGTTGCCCGGCACCTCGCCGCCAAAGCGGGCGGCGGCGTCGGCGGCGGTGCGGAACACGTAACTGGAGGTGAGGAACAGCGCCTCGCCGTGCTCGCCCTCGGGCGAGCGGCGCTGGCCGGCGCGCACCGCCAGGGTGTCGAAGCCCACGCCGTCGAGATCGCTATCGAGCCTGCCGGCATCCCATTCCAGTGTCATATCGCTACCTCACGCAATCTAGCCCGGATGCAATCCGGGAAATCCTCTGTGATATCCCCCGGATTGCATCCGGGCTACGGGTCGGGGTGCGCTGCGCGCACCATCAAACCAGGCGGAACCCCGCCCTGCCCGCCCGAGTTAATTGTTGTACAGATCGATGATGGCACTGACCGCCTGCGACTTGACCTTGCTGGCGTCGTTGCGCGCCTGCTCGATCTTGTCCAGGTAGGCCTCGTCGACATCGCCGGTGACGTACTTGCCGTCGAACACCGCGCAGTCGAAGTTGTCGATCTTGATCTTTTTGCTGCCGCTGACCGCCTCGATCAGGTCCGGCAGGTCCTGGTAGACCAGCCAGTCGGCGCCGATCAGCTCGCAGACCTCCTCGGTGCTGCGGCCGTGGGCGATCAGCTCGTGGGCGCTGGGCATATCGATGCCGTATACGTTCGGATAACGCACCGCCGGCGCCGCCGAGCAGAAGTAGACGTTCTTCGCCCCGGCTTCGCGGGCCATCTGGATGATCTGCTTGCAGGTGGTACCGCGGACGATGGAGTCGTCCACCAGCATCACGTTCTTGCCGCGGAACTCCAGTTCGATGGCGTTGAGCTTCTGCCGCACGGATTTCTTGCGCGCCGCCTGGCCAGGCATGATGAAGGTACGGCCGATGTAGCGGTTCTTGACGAAGCCTTCGCGGAACTTCACGCCCAGGCGGTTGGCCAGTTCCAGCGCGGCGGTGCGGCTGGTGTCGGGAATCGGGATGACCACGTCGATGTCGTGCTGCGGACGCTCGCGGAGGATCTTGTCGGCCAGTTTCTCGCCCATGCGCAGGCGCGCCTTGTACACCGAGATGCCGTCCATGATCGAATCCGGGCGCGCCAGGTAGACGTGCTCGAAGATGCACGGCGCGTATTTCGGGTTCTGCGCGCACTGACGGGTGAACAGCTTGCCTTCCTCGGTGATGTACACCGCCTCGCCCGGCGCCAGGTCGCGAATCAGGGTGAAGCCGAGCACGTCCAGCGACACGCTCTCGGAGGCGATCATGTATTCGACGCCTTCGTCGGTGTGGCGCTGGCCGAAGACGATCGGGCGAATGCCGTTGGGATCGCGGAAACCGACGATGCCGTAGCCGGTGATCATCGCCACCACCGCGTAGCCGCCCAGGCAGCGCTCGTGCACGTGGCTGACCGCGGCAAACACGTCTTCCTCGGTCGGCTGCAGCTTGCCGCGCTGGGCCAGCTCGTGGGCGAACACGTTGAGCAGCACTTCCGAGTCGGAGTTGGTGTTCACGTGGCGCAGGTCGGACTCGTAGATTTCCTTGGCCAACTGCTCGACGTTGGTCAGGTTGCCGTTGTGCGCCAGGGTGATGCCGTAGGGCGAGTTGACGTAGAACGGCTGCGCCTCGGCCGAGCTGGAGCTGCCGGCGGTGGGGTAGCGCACGTGGCCGATGCCCATGTGGCCGACCAGGCGCTGCATGTGGCGCTGCTGGAACACGTCGCGCACCAGGCCGTTGTCCTTGCGCAGGAACAGCCGGCCATCATGGCTGGTGACGATGCCGGCAGCGTCCTGGCCGCGATGCTGAAGGACGGTGAGCGCGTCATACAGCGCCTGATTGACGTTCGACTTGCCGACGATACCGACGATGCCACACATGTGCCACGACCCCTGCTAGATAGTTCAGGCTAACTTCAGCGACTGCCACGGCGGTTTGGGCCAGGGCAGGCGCTCTTTTATGGCGGATCAGCTGGGTGAGCCGATCCCACCGGAAAACCACTGACCGGACCACCCCAGAATGAGGTTCTTCGACCAGTCGGCGACCATCAGAAAATGCGGCACCAGTTGCGACTGCTGCCACCACGTATCCTGCTCCACCGGCGCCAGGCTGATCAGCCCGACCAGCAGCACCACCAACAGACCGCCGCGGGCGGCGCCGAACACCATGCCGAGGAAACGGTCGGTGCCGGACAAGCCGGTCACGCGAATCAGCTCGCCGATGAGGAAATTGACCAGGGCGCCGACCAGCAAGGTGGCGACGAACAGAATGGCACAGGCAGCGATCACCCGTGCGGACGGAGTTTCGATGAATTCGACGAGGTGCTGGGCCAGCGCGCCGCCGAACATCCAGGCGACGATACCCGCAATGATCCAGGTCAGCAGCGACAGGGCTTCCTTGACGAAGCCACGCTTGAGGCTGATCAAACTCGAGACGGCGATGACGGCGATGATCGCCCAATCGACCCAGGTGAATACCACGGTGCGGCCTACCAGCGGAAAAGGCGAAGCATTTTAGCAGAGCCCGGCGCATCGGGTAACCGGGCGTTGCAAAGTCCTGTTCTCAACCCGCCTCGGGCTGGAAACGCACGACGAAACCGCTGAGCTTGTGCTGGCGATTGAGCTGGTCGCGCAGACGCTCGGCCTCGGCGCGCTCGATCAGCGGCCCGACGAACACCCGGTTCATGCCGTCGAAGGTGCGGATATAGGCGTTGTAGCCCTGGCTGCGCAGAGTTTTCTGCAGGTTTTCCGCGCCGCTGCGGCTGGACAGGCTGGCCAGCTGCACCGACCAGCTGATCGGCAAGCTGTTGGCGTCCAGCCGACTGGCGGGCTTGGCGGGCGCGCTGGCGAGCGTCTCGGCCTTGGTCGCTTCGGGCTGGCTCGGCGCGGGTGCCGGCACTGCCGGCTGCACCTCGGGCTGCTGCGGCGTCTCGAGCGGCTGCGGCGGCACCTCCTCGGGCGGAATCGGCTCCTGCGGCAAGGCTTCGGGTTCGACCACCTCGGCCGGCTGCACGACGATTTCCGGCATCACCGGCGCCTGCGGCATCGCCGGGGCGTCCACCACCACCCGACGCATCTCGTCCTCGCGCGACAGCAGCATCGGCAGGAAAATCACCGCCAGCGCCACCAGCACCAGCGCGCCGACCATGCGCTGCTTGAGCCCCTTGTCCAGCAATGCCATCCCCCTACTCCCCTTTCAAGCTGGGCGGGCCAGCCAGTCCAGGGCCTCGGCCACGCAGAAAAACGATCCGAACAGCAGAATCTCGTCGCCGGGTGCCGCCTGCTCGCACTGGGCTTCCAGCGCGGCGCGCACGTCCGCGTGCAGCGTCACCGCCGCCCCCCGGGCCTGCAACTGCGCGGCCAGCTCGGCGGCCGGGCGCGAACGCGGCGTAGCCAGCGGCGCCACGGCCCAGCCGGCAACCTGATCGAGCAGCGGTGCCACCACCCCGGGCAGGTCCTTGTCGGCCAACAGGCCGAACACCGCCCAACGGCGCCCAATCGGCGGCCGGGCTTGCAGACGCTGCGCCAAGTATTCGGCGGCATGGGGATTATGCCCAACATCGAGCAACAGTGTGAGTGACTTGCCTCGCCAATCCAGCGTGCGCCGGTCCAGACGCCCGGTAACCCGCGTCGCCGCCAGCGCCTGGGCGATCTGCGCGGCATCCCAGGGCAGCTCCAGCAAGGCATAGGCCTGCAGCGCCAGGGCGGCATTTTCCATCGGCAGATCGAGCAGCGGCAGCTGTTCCAGGCGCAGCACCTGCCCACGCGCATCGAGGCCGTACCAGGACCAGGCCTGCGCGCCGATACTCAGGTCGTAATCGCGGCCGCGCAAAAAGAACGGCGCATCCAGCCGCGCCACCTGATCGAGCAGCGGCTGCGGCGGGTCGAGATCGCCGCACAGCGCAGGCTTGCCGGCGCGCAGGATGCCGGCCTTCTCGTAGGCCACCGACTCGCGTGTGTCGCCCAGCCAGTCGGCATGATCCAGACCGATGCTGGTGACCAGTGCCAGGTCGGCATCCACCAGATTCACCGCATCCAGCCGGCCGCCCAGGCCGACCTCCAGCACCACGGCATCCAGCGCCGCACGCTCGAACAGCCAGAAGGCCGCCAGGGTGCCCATTTCGAAATAGGTCAGGCAGGTTTCGCCGCGCGCCGCCTCGACTGCGGCGAAGGCCTGGCACAGCTCGACGTCGCTGGTCTCGCCGCCATCGATGACCACCCGCTCGTTGTAACGCAGCAGATGCGGCGAACTGTAGACGCCGACCCGGCGTCCCTGCGCACGCAGCAGGCTGGCGACGAAGGCGCAGGTGGAGCCCTTGCCGTTGGTGCCGGTCACGGTGATCACCAGCGGCGCCGGCTTGCCCAGGCCGAGGCGCTGCGCCACCTCGCGCGAGCGCTCCAGGCCCATGTCGATGGCCGAGGGATGCAGCTGCTCGAGGTAGGCGAGCCAGTCGCCCAGGCTACGCTCGGTCATGCAGTGGCCGGCAGGGCAACCGGAGAGGGGCGATTCATCAGCTGCGCGAGCAGGCGCGCCAGACGCGGACGCAGCTCGGCACGCGGGATGATCATGTCGATGGCGCCGTGCTCCAGCAGGAATTCGCTGCGCTGGAAACCTTCCGGCAGCTTCTCGCGCACGGTCTGCTCGATCACCCGCGGGCCAGCGAAGCCGATCAGCGCCTTGGGCTCGGCCACGATCACGTCGCCGAGCATGGCCAGGCTGGCAGAGACGCCGCCGTAGACCGGGTCGGTCAGCACGGAGATGAACGGCAGGCCCTCTTCGCGCAGACGCGCCAGGGCGGCCGAGGTCTTGGCCATCTGCATCAGCGAGATCAGCGCCTCCTGCATGCGCGCACCGCCGGAGGCGGAGAAGCACACCAGCGGGCAACGCTGCTCCAGGGCAACGTTGGCAGCCTGGACGAAACGCTCGCCGACGATGGCGCCCATGGAGCCGCCCATGAAGGAAAATTCGAAGGCGCACACGGCGATCGGCATGCCTTCGAGGGTACCGCGCATGGCGATCAGCGCGTCCTTCTCGCCGGTCTGCTTCTGCGCGGCGGCCAGGCGATCCTTGTACTTCTTGCTGTCGCGGAACTTCAGGCGGTCCACCGGCTCCAGCTCGGCGCCGATTTCCTCGCGACCATCGGCATCGAGGAACAGGTCGAGACGGGCGCGCGCGCCGATGCGCATGTGGTGGTTGCACTTGGGGCAGACGTCGAGGGTCTTTTCCAGCTCGGGACGATAGAGCACGGCTTCGCAGGACGGACATTTGTGCCACAGCCCCTCGGGCACCGAGCTCTTTTTCACCTCGGAACGCATGATCGAGGGGATGAGTTTGTCTACCAACCAGTTGCTCATGCTGTCATTTCTCCATAACCGTTGGTTCGGGTGGGGCGGCTCACCTGTGGGCGCCCACCGCCAGCAATTCGTTTCCACCGCCATTGGCGGCGTGACAGGCTAATGGACGGCCGCGCCTCAGGCGTCGTCACATCCGGCGTCGCGCACTGCCTGCACGAACGCGCGAATCTTGCCTGCATCCTTTATGCCTTTGCTCGCCTCGACGCCGCCGCTGACATCCACCGCATAGGGCCGCACCTGACGGATCGCCGCCGCGACGTTGCCCGCCTCCAGGCCACCGGCGAGGATGATCGGCTTGGCGGCCTGGCGCGGTATAAGCGACCAGTCGAAGCTCGCACCGGTGCCGCCGGGCACGCCCTCGACGAAGGTGTCCAGCAGGATGCCGCGCGCACCGACATAGGGCGCCATCGCCGCCGCCACATCTTCGCCGGGGCGCACGCGCAGGGCCTTGATGTAGGGACGACCATGTCCCTCGCAGTCGGCCGGCGACTCGTCGCCGTGAAACTGCAGCAGATCCAGCGGCAGGCGCTGCAACAACGCCTGCAACTCGGCGCGCGGCATATCGACGAACAGACCGACGCTGGTGACGAACGGCGGCAACGCGTGCAGGATCGCAACCGCCTGCTCGACGCTGACCGCCCGCGGGCTTTTCGCATAGAACACCAGGCCGATGGCATCGGCCCCTGCCGCCACCGCCGCCAGGGCGTCCTCGATGCGGGTGATGCCGCAGATCTTGCTGCGCACGACTGACACGGGCGTTCTCCACTGCTGCAAAGCGCTGGATGGTAGCAAAGGCCTAGACCTGCCGCACGTCCGCCAGGGCGGACAGGAAATGCGGGCCGAGGTAACGCTGCGGCAACTGGAACTCGTCCGGATACTCCACCTGCACCAGATACAGGCCGTAGGGATGCGCGGTCACCCCGCCGGTGCGACGCTCGCCGCGTTCCAGTACCTCGCGCGCCCACTCCACCGGCCGCTCGCCTGCGCCGATGGCCATCAGCACACCGGCGATGTTGCGCACCATGTGATGAAGGAAGGCGTTGGCGCGGATATCGAGAACGATGAAGCGGCCGTGCTCGATCACCTGCAGGTGATGCACCGTCTTGATCGGCGACTTGGCCTGACACTGGGTGGCGCGGAAAGCGCTGAAATCGTGAGTGCCGACCAGCACCCGGGCGGCCTCCTGCATGTGCCGGACATCCAGCGGCCGATGGTTCCAGGTGACTTCCTCGGCCATATGCGCCGGGCGAATCGGGTCGTTGTAGATCACGTAGCGGTAGCGCCGCGCCATGGCCGAAAAGCGCGCATGAAAATGCGCCGGCATCACCTGCGCCCAGGTCACGCTGATGTCCTTGGGCAGGTTCATGTTGGCGCCCATGATCCAGGCGTGCAGCGGGCGCTCGACGGCCGTGTCGAAATGCACCACCTGGCCGCTGGCGTGCACCGAGGCATCGGTGCGCCCGGCGCAGAGGATGCTCACCGGTTCGCCGCCGGCAACCTTGGACAGCGCCTGCTCCAGGCTGCCCTGGATCGATGCCACCTTGCCGCTCTGGCGCTGGAAACCGCGATAGCGCGTGCCCTTGTACTCGAGACCTAGGGCGATTCTGGAAAAGCCAGCGGCCGCCATTTCGGCGGCCGCGGCAGGTACTGCGTCAGACATGTAATCCATCAAACCAGCTTGGCAATCATCTCACGGGCTTCCTGTTGCTGGGTCTCGCTGCCCTCGGCGACCACTTCGTCGAGGATGTCGCGAGCGCCTTCGGTGTCGCCCATGTCGATATAGGCGCGCGCCAGATCCAGCTTGGTCGCGGTTTCATCGGTGCCGGAGAGGAAATCGAAGTCGTCGTCGCCATCCAGCTCGCCGGCCAGGCTGTCGACCGGCTGCAGCAGCTCCTCTTCCGGCTGTTCCAGGCTACCGGCCAACTGATCCAGTTCGGCGGTCACCTCATCCAGTTGCGCGGCGAAGCTATCGGCATCGACCTCGGGCTGCGCCTGCAGCTCCTCGCCGAGGGACAGATCGAAATCCGCCGGCAGTTCGAGATCGGCGGCGGCGCTTTCTTCCGGCAGATCCAGGCTCAGCTCGGCCAGCTCGTCGGCGGGCTCGGCAGTTGCCGGCACGCTGTCTTCGTCGAGGCTGAGGAGGAAATCGTCGGCCTCGTCGGCAGTCGCCGGGGCGGACTCGTCCAGATCCAGGCTGAACTCGCCGAGGTCGTCGCCAGGCTGCGACAGCTCGACCTTGTCGTCGCCCAGGGCCAGGTCGAAATCCAGATCGTCACTGGCCGCTGCCGTCGCCGGCTCGTCGACCAGACCGAAGTCCAGGTCGTCATCCAGCGACAGGCTGCCGGCGTCACCCTGCACGGTCTGCATGTCGCGATCCAAGTCCGCCTCCAGTTCGTCCAGGCTCAGATCGAAGGCATCGTCCAGGTCGCCGCCGGCGGCAACCGGCGCTTCGCTGCTCGGCTCGTCCAGGCTCAGGTCGTCGAGACTGAAGTCGCCCAGGTCGTCAGCGGCGCTCGCCGCGGCAACGCTGCCGGCGCCGACGAAGGCGGCTATGGCCGGGTACTTGGCTTTCAGCTGCTCGGCCTCGGCATTGACGCCGCCGATCTCGCGCAGTTCGTTGTCCTGACGGGCGAAGCCTTCGCGGTCGCCCAGCTCGGCATAGACTTCCATCAGCTTCAGACGCAGGTCGCTACGCTGCGGCTCGTCGTTGATGGCGTTCTGCAGCAACTCGGCGGCCTGGTTGAAACGGCCGTAGGCGATATAGATATCGGCTTCGCCCAGAGCATCGCCGGTTTGCGCGGTCACCCGCTCTTCGCCGGCTGCGGCCGGCGCAGCCGGCTTGGCCTCATCGCCGAGACCGGCGAAGTTGTCTTCCGGCATGTCGAGGTCGACGGCGAAACTGCCGTCCTGTGCCATTTCGTCGGCCAGCTCTTCGTGCAGCTCGGCTTCCTTCATGGCATTGCGCCGCGACAGCGCCATCAGACCGACCAGCAGCAGCAGCAATGCGCCACCACCGGCCAGGCCCAGGGTCATGGGGTTGGCCAGCAGGTCGTCGATAAAGCTTTGCGGGGCCGGCGCCGGAGTCGGTGCAGGAGCGGCAGGCTTGGCCGCTTCCGGCTTGGCCGGCTCAGCCGGTTCGACCGCCTTGGCCGGAGCAGCCGGTGCAACGACAGCAGCCGGCTCACTGGCCGGCTGTTCGGGTGCCGCGGCGGCGCTGTCTTCGACAGGCGCAGCCGGCTCCTCGCTGTAGTTGTAGTCGGGGGCCGCCCCTTCGGGCGGCGACACAGGCGGGGTCGCCGCCTCCCTGGCCGGCGGCGCCGGATCGGCAGCCGGCTTGGCCGCCTCCTCCGCTGCGACCGGCGCTGCCGGTGCGGCGGCACCCGCCGCCATATCGGCCTGCAGCTTGGCCAACTGGCTGTCCTTGAGTTCGATCAGACGCTGCAGCTTGTCCAGCTGGCTCTGCAGATCGCCGACGCGGCTTTGCAGTTCGGCGTTCTCGCGACGAGTCGAGTCGAGGCTCTCCTGGGTCACGGCCAGCTTGTCGGTCAGCGCCTTGCTGTCGACCGAACCGCTGTCGCTGCCGCTGGTGGCCTTGCCGGCCTCGGCCGCCACCAGTTTCAGGCTGTCGCCGCTTTGTGCGGTCGCTGGCGCTGCGCCGGCAGTAGTGCGGCGGGTGGCATCCAGCTGACGCGAGGCGACGGCGCGCCCTTCGCGCCAGGCGGCGTTCTGTTCGGCGACCTGGGCCACGGCCTCGGCATTGCTGCGGCTGTGGATCTGCTGCTCATCGGGCAGGCGCAGTACCTGGCCGCTCTTCATGCGGTTGATGTTGCCGCCGATAAAGGCATCCGGGTTGAGATCCTGGATGGCCAGCATGGTCTGGTTGACCGAGCCGCCGCCCACGCGCTGGGCGATTTCCCACAGGGTGTCGTTGGCGGTGGTCTTGTATTCGTTACCGGAGATGGCCCGCGAGGCCGGTGCCGGTGCAGCCGGACGCGGGGCAGGTGCCGGCGCGGCACTGACGGGCGCGGGCGCAACGGCGGGACGCGGGGCCGGTGCCGGCGCGGCGATCGGCAGTTGCGGCGCGGCGGCCACCGCGGTTTGCGGGGAGTACAGCGGCGGATCGAGCAGCAGGGTGTATTCGCGCAGCAACCGACCATTCGGCCAGAGCACTTCCACCAGGAAGTTCAGATAAGGTTCGCGTACCGCTTTGCTCGAAGTGACGCGAATCACACTCTTGCCATTGGGCTTGAGTACCGGGGTGAATTTCAGGTCGGTGAGAAAGTATTGGCGATCGACGCCGGCCTTGACGAACTCTTCGGGGGACGCCAGGTTGGGAATCACCTCGTTGGAGGCCAGATCGCGCACCTCCAGCAATTCAATTTCCGCTACCAGCGGCTGATTCAGCGAGGACTGCAGGGTAACTTCACCCAACCCCAGCGCATGCGCCATACCGGAAGACAGGGCAGAAGCCGCTGCAATTGCCAGCACTAGTTTGCGAACCCGAACCATAGCGTTATCCCTTGTTTTATCTTTTTTCTCGGCATGCGAGAGGGTCTTGATAACTGCTGCCTGCATCCGCCCCAGGAGCGGCTCCCCATTCAGCAATCAACTCAGCCAGTATTGCCAAGCTAGAAAGATTCTTCAAATTTCTAGGTAAGTATCTTTTACAGATAGTGTTTTATCAACAACTCGGCTATTTGCACAGCATTCAGGGCGGCGCCTTTTCTTACATTATCAGACGCAATCCACAAATTGAGTTGGCGCGGATCGCTGACGCCACTACGCACGCGCCCGACATAGACCTGATCCTGGCCAACCGCATCGCCCACCGCCGTCGGATAGTCGCCCGCCTCCACCAGCTCGATCCCCGGCGCGGCTTCCAGCAAGCGCGACACGGCAGCCACATCCACCTCGCCATCGACCTGCACGCCGAGCGCCAGGCTGTCGCCGAAGAATACCGGCGCCAGGGCGCAGGTCGCCGATACCGGCAGATCCGGCACGCCGAGCAACTGCTGCAGCTCGCTCGCCAGGCGCTTCTCCAGTTCGGTATGGCCCTGCTCGTCCAGCGCCCCGACCTGTGCCAGCAGGTTGAACGCGACCTGCCGGTCCAGGCCCTTGGGCTCCAGCGGGCGGCCATTGAGCAATTCGGCGGTCTGCCGCGCCAACTCCTGCACTCCGCTGCGACCGAGGGTGGACGCCGCCAGCATGGCGGTCAGCTGCACCTGGCGCGGCTGCAGCAGCGGGCGCAACGCCGTCAGCACCAGCGCGGTCGCCACCGCGCAAGGCGTCGGTGAACTGAGCAGCCAGGGGGCATGCCCCGCCAGCAAGCTGTCCAGTCCGGCTTCGGGTAGCACGCAAGGCGCCTGACTCAGCGGCAAGGCGGCGCTCAGGTCGATCAGCGAGCAGCCCGCGGCCAGCACCCGCTCGTGCTGGGCCCGCGTGACATCGACGCTGGCGGCGAAGAAGGCCAGCTGCACCTGGGCGAAATCGAAGGCATCGAGCGACCTGACCCGCACCTGGCGCCCACGAAAGGACAGGCTCTGCCCGGCCGACTCGCTGCTGGCCAGCAGATGCAGTTCCTTGACCGGAAAATCGCGCTCTTCGAGCAGTTCGACCAGCGCCTCGCCGATGCTACCGGTGGCGCCGACCAGGGCGATATTGAAGGACTGGCTCATGGGGTGGACCTGCGACGCGGGGAGGAGCCGCACTGTAACCGCGCCCTCTCGCCCAGGCAATCGGCCGGATCCGCCGGCGCGCAGACGTGTGCCCCAAGATGCGCCAGAAGCAAAAAGCCCCGCTGCCGAGGCAGCGGGGCTTTTCTGGCTGTTACTTGCAGCTTGCAGCCAGCGCGGCTTTAGCGCTCCAGCAGGATGCGCAGCATGCGCCGCAGCGGCTCGGCCGCGCCCCACAGCAGTTGGTCGCCGACGGTGAAGGCGCCCAGGTACTGCGAGCCCATGTTGAGCTTGCGCAGACGACCGACCGGCACACTCAGGGTACCGGTGACCGCGGTCGGGCCGAGGTCGCGAATGCTGGCTTCGCGGCAGTTCGGCACCAGCTTGACCCAGGGATTGTGCTGGCTGATCAGGCCTTCGATATCGCCCATCGGCACATCCTTGTTCAGCTTGATGGTCAGCGCCTGGCTGTGGCAGCGCATGGCGCCGATGCGCACGCAGATGCCGTCGACCGGGATCGGGTTCTTGAAGCGGCCGAGGATCTTGTTGGTCTCGGCCTGGGCCTTCCACTCTTCGCGGCTCTGACCGTTGGGCAGCTCCTTGTCGATGTAGGGGATCAGGCTGCCGGCCAGCGGCACGCCGAAGTTGTCCACCGGGAAGGCTTCGCCGCGCATGGCCTCGGCCACCTTGCGGTCGATGTCGAGGATGGCGCTGGCCGGATCGGCCAGCTCATCGGCGACGGCGCCGTTGATCGCGCCCATCTGCTTGATCAGCTCGCGCATGTTCTGCGCGCCGGCACCGGAAGCAGCCTGGTAGGTCATGGCGCTCATCCACTCGACCAGGCCGGCCTCATAGAGCCCGCCCAGGGCCATCAGCATCAGGCTGACGGTGCAGTTGCCGCCGATATAGTTCTTGCTGCCGGCGTCCAGCGCCTGGTCGATCACCTTGCGGTTGACCGGATCGAGCACGATCACCGCGCTGTCGTCCATCCGCAGGCTGGAAGCCGCGTCGATCCAGTAACCCTGCCAGCCGGCTTCGCGCAGCTTGGGGAAGACTTCGTTGGTGTAGTCGCCGCCCTGGCAGGTCAGGATCACGTCCAGACCTTTCAGGTCGTCGATGCTGTAGGCGTCCTTCAGCGGGGCAATATCCTTGCCAATGGCCGGCCCCTGGCCGCCGACATTGGAGGTGGTGAAGAACACCGGCTCGATCAGGTCGAAGTCCCGCTCTTCCAGCATGCGCTGCATGAGCACGGAACCGACCATGCCACGCCAACCGATCAGACCTACACGTTTCATAACGACTACACCTATATAAGCAGCCCGCCGGAACCACCCCGGCGGGACTGGAAGATTACAGACTACGCAGCGCTTCGACTACCGCATCACCCATTGCCGAGGTGCCGACGCGGGTCTTGCCTTCGGACCAGATGTCGCCGGTACGCAGGCCCTGATCCAGCACCAAGCTCACGGCTTTTTCAATGGCGTCGGCGGCAGCGGCCTGGCCGAAGCTGTAACGCAGCATCATGGACACCGAGAGAATGGTGGCCAGCGGGTTGGCGATGCCCTTGCCGGCGATGTCCGGCGCGGAGCCGTGGCACGGCTCGTACATGCCCTTGTTGTTGGCATCCAGGGATGCCGACGGCAGCATGCCGATGGAGCCGGTGAGCATCGAAGCCTCATCGGACAAAATGTCACCAAACATGTTGTCGGTGACCATCACGTCGAACTGCTTGGGCGCACGCACCAGCTGCATGGCGGCGTTATCCACGTACATGTGGGAGAGCTCGACGTCCGGGTAATCCTTGGCCACTTCCTCGACCACCGCACGCCACAGCTGGCTGGAGGCCAGCACGTTGGCCTTGTCCACCGAGCACAGCTTCTTGTTACGCACCATGGCCATGTCGAAACCGACCTTGGCGATGCGGCGGATCTCGCTCTCGCTGTACGGCAGGGTGTCGTAAGCCATGCGCTCGCCGTTTTCCAGCACCTTGCTCTCGCGCGGCTGGCCGAAGTAGATGCCGCCGGTCAGCTCACGCACGATAAGGATATCCAACCCGGCCACAACCTCAGGCTTGAGGCTGGAAGCCTCGGCCAGTTGCGGATAGAGGATGGCCGGACGCAGGTTGCCGAACAGACCCAGTTGCGAACGAATCTTCAGCAGGCCGCGCTCCGGGCGGATGGCCGGATCGATGGCGTCCCACTTCGGCCCGCCCACGGCACCCAACAGCACGGCATCGGCGGCGCGGGCGCGGTCCAGGGTCTCGTCGGCCAGCGGCACGCCGTAACGGTCGATGGCGGCGCCACCCAGGTCATCGAAGCTCAGCTCAAAACCCAGGGCGTACTTGTCATTGGCCAGGTTCAGCACCTTGACCGCTTCGGCCATGATTTCCGGGCCGATACCGTCGCCAGGGAGAACCAGAATCTGCTTGCTCATTGCATTCCTCAATCTATCCGTAGGGTGGATGACGCTGTTTTCATCCACCGAAACCCAGCACGGTGGATGGATAAAGCGCCATCCACCCTACCTTCATGCATTACTTGATCGCGCCGAACAGCCAGGGGCTGTTCTGCTGGTGTTTGGCTTCGAAGGCCCTGATCGCCTCCTGATCCTGCAGGGTCAGGCCGATGTCGTCCAGGCCGTTGAGCAGGCAGTGCTTGCGGAAGGCATCGACTTCGAAGGCGTACTGCACGCCATCGGGGCGGGTCACGGTCTGCGCCGCAAGGTCGACGGTCAGCTGGTAGCCCTCGCTGGCTTCGCACTGCTGGAACAGCGCATCGACCTCATCCTCCTTGAGGATGATCGGCAGCAGGCCGTTCTTGAAGCTGTTGTTGAAGAAGATATCGGCGAAGCTCGGCGCAATGATCGCGCGGAAACCATATTCCTCCAGCGCCCAAGGCGCGTGCTCGCGGCTCGAGCCGCAGCCGAAGTTCTCGCGGGCCAGCAGCACGCTGGCGCCCTGGTAGCGCGGAAAATTGAGCACGAAGTCCTTGTTGATCGGACGCTTGGAGTTGTCCTGGTTCGGTTGGCCGACATCCAGGTAGCGCCACTCGTCGAACAGGTTGGGGCCGAAGCCGGTGCGCTTGATCGACTTCAAGAACTGCTTGGGAATGATCTGGTCGGTATCGACGTTGGCACGATCCAAAGGAGCGACCAGGCCGGTGTGTTGGGTAAAAGCTTTCATGGTCTGAGTCCTTAGGCCTGGATCAATTCGCGCACGTCGATGAAGCGGCCGGTCACCGCGGCGGCGGCGGCCATGGCCGGGCTGACCAGGTGGGTACGCCCACCGGCGCCCTGGCGGCCCTCGAAGTTGCGGTTGGAGGTGGACGCGCAATGCTCGCCGCTGCCCAGCTTGTCCGGATTCATCGCCAGGCACATGGAGCAGCCCGGCTCGCGCCATTCGAAACCGGCCTCGATAAAGATCTTGTCCAGCCCCTCGGCCTCGGCCTGTGCCTTGACCAGGCCGGAGCCCGGCACCACCAGCGCCTGCTTGACGGTGGCGGCGACCTTGCGGCCCTTGGCCACCTCGGCGGCGGCACGCAGGTCTTCAATGCGCGAGTTGGTGCAGGAGCCGATGAACACACGATCGAGCTGGATATCGGTGATCGCCTGGTTGGCGGTCAGGCCCATATATTTCAGGGCGCGGGTGATCGAGTCCTTCTTCACCGGGTCGCTCTCGACGGCCGGATCCGGCACCTTCTGGTCGACGGCCAGGACCATTTCCGGCGAGGTGCCCCAGGATACCTGCGGCTTGATCTCTTCCGCGCGCAGCTCGACCAGGGTATCGAACACCGCGTCGGCATCGGAGACCAGGTTCCGCCACTGCGCCACGGCCTTGTCCCAGTCGGCGCCCTTGGGCGCGAACGGGCGACCCTCGACGTAAGCGATGGTCTTCTCGTCCACCGCCACCAGGCCGACGCGGGCACCGGCTTCGATGGACATGTTGCAGATGGTCATGCGCCCTTCCAGGGACAGGTCGCGGATCGCGCTGCCGGCGAACTCCAGGGCATGACCGTTGCCGCCGGCGGTGCCGATCTTGCCGATCACGGCGAGGACGATGTCCTTGGCGGTGACGCCGAACGGCAATTTGCCTTCGACGCGCACCTGCATGTTCTTCATCTTCTTGGCCACCAGGCACTGGGTGGCGAGCACGTGCTCAACCTCGGAGGTGCCGATGCCGTGGGCCAGCGCGCCAAAGGCGCCATGGGTGGAGGTGTGCGAGTCGCCGCAGACCACGGTCATGCCCGGCAAGGTGGCGCCCTGCTCCGGGCCGACCACGTGGACGATGCCCTGGCGCACGTCGTTCATCTTGAACTCGAGGATGCCGAAGTCGTCGCAGTTCTCGTCCAGGGTCTGCACCTGGATGCGCGAGACTTCGTCGGCGATGGCCTCGAGGCCGCCCCGGCGCTCGGCCTGGGTGGTGGGCACGTTGTGGTCCGGGGTGGCGATGTTGGCGTCGATGCGCCACGGCTTGCGCCCGGCCAGGCGCAGACCCTCGAAGGCCTGTGGCGAGGTCACTTCGTGGAGAATGTGGCGATCGATGTAGATCAAGGACGAGCCGTCGTCGCGGCGCTTGACCTCGTGCATTTCCCAAAGCTTGTCGTAGAGCGTTTTGCCGGCCATCAGCGAGTCCCTCATCAGCGTCTTTCTATGCCCGGGCAAATGGCCCTGCGGCTTATGGGGAGAATGCTATGATCCCGGGACGAATAACTCAAATTCATATTTTTTATCCCAAGGATTCCACAAAGGAATCCCCAAAAGCCGCAAGCTTCAAGCGACAGGCCGCCAGCCAAGACCCAGCGGCTCGGCTTGCGGCTCGTGGCCCACCCTTTGGAGCTGTTTCTATGGATCTGGCCAACCTCAACGCCTTTCTCGCCATCGCCGAAACCGGCAGTTTTTCCGAAGCCGGCGAGCGCCTGCACCTGACCCAGCCGGCGGTGAGCAAACGCATTGCCGGCCTCGAGCAACAGCTTGGCGTACGCCTGTTCGACCGCCTCGGCCGCGAGATCGGCCTGACCGAGGCAGGACGCGCCCTGCTGCCGCGCGCCTACCAGATCCTCAACGTGCTGGACGACACCCGCCGCGCGCTGACCAACCTGGCCGGCGAGGTCAGCGGCCGCCTGACCCTGGCCACCAGCCACCATATCGGCCTGCACCGCCTCCCCGCCCTGTTGCGCGCCTTCACCCGTGCCCATCCGCAGGTGGCGCTGGATATCCAGTTCCTCGACTCCGAAGTGGCCTACGAGGAGATCCTCCACGGCCGCGCCGAACTGGCGGTGATCACCCTGGCCCCGGAAACCCGCGAACCGGTGCGCGCGGTGCCGGTGTGGAACGATCCGCTGGATTTCGTCGCCGCCCCCGAACACCCGCTGGCGCGCAGCGCCGCCATCGGCCTGCCCGACGTGGCGCGGCACCCGGCGGTGTTCCCCGGCGGCAACACCTTCACCCACCATATCGTGCAGCGCCTGTTCGAGGCCCAGGGCCTGACACCGAACATCGCCATGAGCACCAACTACCTGGAGACCATCAAGATGATGGTCTCCATCGGCCTGGCCTGGAGCGTGTTGCCGCGCACCATGCTCGACGACCAGGTGGTGCCGCTGGCCCTGCCGGGCATCCAGCTGTCGCGCCAGCTCGGCTACATCCTGCACACCGAGCGCACCCTGTCGAACGCTGCGAAAGCCTTCATGGCCCTGCTCGACGCCCAGCGCGACAGCCACAGCCTTGCATAGCTGGCCAAGCTGCGGCTAACGTGGCGGCATAACGATAAAAAAGGCACACGCATGACCCGAACGTCCGTCACGCGCATCGCGCCCACTCGAGGATGGCCCGGCCATGGCCAGATCCACTGACCAGACCCCGCCCCTACCGCATATCCCGGCGATGGACCCCGCCGAATTCGAACAGACCTGGCAGGACGCCCCACGCCTGCTGGCGGCGCTGAACGGCGCGCAGCTAGGCGCCTGGTTCTGGGATATCGACAGCGGCCGGGTCAACTGGTCGCGCGGCGCCCAGGCGCTGTTCGGCCTCGACCCCGCCCGCCCACTGACCCGCAGCGTCGACTACATCGAGCTGATTCCCGAGGAAGAACGCGGCGCGGTGCTGCAGCAATTCCACGCCATCCTCGCCGGCAACGACGAGGGCCGCGCCCTGCGCCACCGCATCCGCTGGCCGGACGGCAGCCTGCACTGGCTGGAGATCAGCGGCAGCCTGTCGCGCGACGCCGACGGCCGCCGGCGCATGTTCGGCGTGATCCGCGACATCAGCTCGCAACAGGCGCGCGCCGAGGCCCTGCGTGCCTCGGAAGAACGCTTCGCCAGCCTGTTCCGCCTCAGCCCGGACATCATGCTGCTGGTGCGCTACGACACCAGCGAGATCCTCGAGACCAACCAGCACTTCACCCACGCCTTCGGCTGGCCCGCCGCGGAGATTCTCGGCCGCAGCACCCTCGACCTCGACCTCTGGGTGCATGCCGAGCAGCGCGATTACCTGCGCCGGCAGGCGCCACTGAGCCGCGAGCCGCTGATCCAGGAAGTGCAGCTGCGCACCCGCGCCGGGCGCATCCTCGACGGCGTGCTGTCGAGCCAGTACATCGAGCTGCAGGGCGAACGCCTGCTGCTCTGCACCTTCCTCGACACTAGCGAACGCATGCGCGCCGAAACCGCCCTGCGCAACAGCGAGGAAAAGTTCGCCAAGGCCTTCATGCACACCCCCGACGCCGTGGCGATTACCGATCGGGCGACTGGCCGCTTTATCGAGGTCAACCCCAGCTTCGAGCAGCAGTTCGGCTGGAGCAGCGCCGAGGCGCTCGGCCGCACCTCGCTGGAGCTGGGCATCTGGGCCGACCCCGGTGACCGCCAGCGCATGCTCGACGCCCTGCAGGCCGGGCGCCTGAACAACCTCGAAGTGCGTCTGTTCAGCCGCGACGGCAGCGCCAGCATCAACCTGCTGTTCGGCGGCGAGATCGAACTCGACGGCCGGCGTTGCCTGGTGCTGACGGTGCGCAACATCACCGCCCAGCGCGCCCAGGAGCTGGCCCTGCAGGAAAGCCAGGAGCGCCTCAAGCTGGCGCTGGAGTCGGCCGACCTGGGTACCTGGGACTGGCACATCCCCAGCAACCGCCTGTTCGGCAGCGCCCGCGCCGCCGCCCTGCACGGCCTCGACGCCTGCCCCTTCGACGACGACTTTCGCGAGTTCTTCCGCTGCGTGCCACTGGAAGACCGCCAGGCCATGCGCCTGGCCTACGTCGCCCTGCGCGAGGGGCGCAGCGCCAATTATCAGGTGACCTACCGGGTGCGCCACCCCAACGGCGCGCTGCACTACCTGGAAAGCACCGCCAAACTGCACCGCGACGCGGGCGGCCAGCCGCTGCGCATGGTCGGCACCCTGGTCGACATCAGCGAGCGGGTACTGCGCGAGCAGCGCCTGCGCGCCTCCGAGGAGAAATTCGCCAAGGCCTTCCACTCCAGCCCGGACGCCATCACCATCACCGAGCGCGACACCGCGCGCTACATCGAGGTCAACGAGGGCTTCACCCGCCTCACCGGCTACACCCCGGACGAGGTGGTCGGCCGCACCGCCTTCGAGCTGAGCGTCTGGGCCTACCCCGAGGAACGCCTGCAGATGCTCGAACACCTGGCGCAAAACGGCCAGGTGCTGCACATGGAGATGCACGGCCAGCACCGCGACGGCGGCGTGCGCCTGGTCGAGGTCTCGGTGCAACCCATCGAACTCAACGGCGTCGCCTGCCTGCTGCTGACAGCACGCGACATCAGCGAACTGAAGCTGGCGCAGGCGCAGGTGCAGCACCTGGCCTACCACGACGCCCTGACCAACCTGCCCAATCGCGCCCTGCTGATGGATCGCCTGACCCAGCAGATCGCCCTGCTCAAGCGCCACGAGCTGCGCGGCGCACTGCTGTTCATCGACCTCGACCACTTCAAGCACATCAACGACTCGCTCGGCCACCCGGTCGGCGATGCCGTGCTGCGCCTGGTCACCGCGCGCCTGGAAGCCAGCGTGCGCCTGGAAGACACCGTGGCGCGCCTGGGCGGCGACGAGTTCGTGGTGCTGCTCTCCGGCCTGGAGGGCAAGCGCTCGGAAGTCACCCGCCAGGTGCGCCAGGTGGCGGAGAAGCTGCGCCGCCTGCTGGCCGAGCCGATGCTGCTGGACGGCCACCAGCTGCAGGTCACACCGAGCATCGGCGTCGCCCTGATTCCCGATCACGGCGACACCCCGGCCGACCTGCTCAAGCGCGCCGACATCGCCCTGTACCGCGCCAAGGACTCCGGTCGCAACGCCATCCAGCTGTTTCGCAGCACCATGCAGGAGGCCGCCAGCGCCCGTCTGCGCCTGGAGAACGATCTGCGCCTGGCCCTGGCCCGCGGCGAGTTCGAGCTGCACTTTCAGCCGCAGGTCGATGCCCGCGACGGCCAGGTGGTCGGCGCCGAAGCCCTGCTGCGCTGGCAGCACCCGCAGCTCGGCGCGCAGTCGCCGGCGCAGTTCATCCAGGTGCTGGAGGAAAGCGGGCTGATCCTCGAAGTCGGCGGCTGGGTGCTGGCCGAGGCCTGCCACCTCTGCGCCCGCCTGTTGGCCGACGGCCTGATCGATGCCGAGCGCTTCAGCCTGTGCGTCAACATCAGCCCGCGGCAGTTCCGTCAGCACGACTTCGTCGAGCGCGTGGCCGGCTGCCTGCGCGACAGCCAGCTACCCAACGCCATGCTCAAGCTGGAGATCACCGAAGGCATCGTCATCCAGAACATCGACGACACCGTGGGCAAGATGCTGCGCCTGAAGAAGCACGGCGTCAGCTTCGCCATGGACGACTTCGGCACCGGCTACAGCTCGCTGACCTACCTCAAGCGCCTGCCGGTGGACATGCTGAAGATCGACCAGTCGTTCGTCCGCGACGCCACCCACGACCCCAACGACGCCGAGATCATCCGCGCCATCGTCGCCATGGCGCGCAGCCTGGGCCTGGCGCTGATCGCCGAGGGCGTCGAGCAGCAGGAGCAACTGGATTTCCTGCAGCGCCAGGGTTGCCACCTGTACCAGGGCTACCTGTTCAGCAAGCCGCTGCCGCAGGAAGCCTTCCGCGCCCTGCTCGGCCGAGGGCCGGCCCGACAGCCTTAGCCCGGCAGCGCTCGCGACCGACATGGCGCAGAAACGAAGAAGGCGCCCGGGTGGGCGCCTTCTTCAGCGGGGCTCGGCCGCGGTTCAGCTTTCCAGCGCCGGACGCTGATTGCCGATGGGGATGCGCTTGGCCTTGGCCTCTTCCGGCACGATGCGCTCCAGCTCGATGTTGAGCAGGCCGTTGACCAGGTTGGCGCCCTTGACCTCGATATGGTCGGCCAGGCGGAAGGACAGCTTGAACGCGCGCTGGGCGATGCCCTGATACAGGTAACTGACGTTCTCCGCGCCGCGCTCGCGCTTGCCGCCACTGACGGTCAATACGCCGCGCTCGACCTGCAGCTCGAGGTCCTCATCCTGGAAACCGGCGGCCGCGACCACGATACGGTAGTGGTCCTCGCCATGTTTCTCGACGTTGTAGGGCGGATAGGAGCTGCCGCCGTCGTTGCTGCGCAGGGCGGACTCGAACAGATCGTTGAACCGGTCGAAACCGATGGACTGGCGGAACAGGGGGGCCAGGGACAGTACGTTGCTCATGACAATTCTCCTGAATGATTCAGCAAGGGATCACAGTGCGGAACCCGACTTCGGCATCCCGCAAGCCCTTAACTGAGGTCGCCCGGAGAATTTTCAAGCGCCTGAAAAATTCGTTTACAGATCGAGGGCGCCACGCCGCTCCCTTGGGGTGCGCCATGCGCAGCGCGCTTCGCGCACTGCTCGCCAGCCTGGCGCGGTGCCCTAGGCCGGCTCCGTCGCCGCGCCGAGCAACCGATCGATGCGCGCGCAATCCTGCTCGCGGCGTACCTCGGCGAACAGCGCCACCGCCTCCGGATAGCTGCGCGTGAGCATGGCCAGCCACTGCTTCAGGCGCCCAGGCGCATAGCGCGGCGCCAGCTTGCGCCGGGCCTGCTGCCAGAAGTCCAGCAGCAGCGGCTGCAACTCGTCCCAGCTCATCTCCTGCGGTTGTTCACCGGCCCGTACCGCGGCGATCTGCCGGGCCAGGCCGGGGCGCGACACCAGCCCGCGCCCCAGCATGATGTCGTCCACCCCGCTGATCTCGCGGCAGCGCCGCCAGTCGTCCAGCGTCCACACCTCGCCGTTGGCGAATACCGGCACCGCCACCGCCTCTTGCACCCGCGCCACCCACTCCCAGTGCGCCGGCGGCTTGTAGCCTTCGACCTTGGTCCGCGCGTGCACCACGATCTGGCTGGCGCCGCCCTCGGCCAGCGCGCGCGCGCAGTCCAGGGCACCCTCCTTGTCGGTGAAGCCCAGGCGCATCTTCGCCGTCACCGGGATGGCCGCCGGCACCGTGCGCCGTACCTCGCGGACGATGGCGTGGAGCAGCTCCGGCTCCTTGAGCAATACCGCGCCGCCGCGCGACTTGTTCACCGTCTTGGCCGGGCAGCCGAAATTCAGGTCGATCACCGGCGCGCCGAGGGTACAGGCGAAGGCCGCGTTGTCGGCCAGGCACTGCGGGTCGGAACCGAGAAACTGTACGCGCATCGGCGTGCCGGCGCGGGTGCGGGCGCCGGCGAACAGCTCGGGGGCGAGCTTGCGGTAGGTGGCAGCCGGCAGCAGGCGCTCGCTGACGCGAATGAACTCGGTGACGCACCAGTCGATGCCGCCGATACGGGTCAGCACGTCGCGCAGGATCTCGTCGACCAGCCCCTCCATGGGTGCCAGGGCGATTTGCATGGGAGTGTCCGGAGAAAACGGGCGCACAGTTTAAGGCGCCGCGCGCGCGGCGCAAGATGGTCCACACTGCAGGAAACGCAAAGGAGATCCAGCATGCTGCGTCACTCGCTACTGGCCTTGTGCCTGGCCGGCAGCCTCGCCCAGGCTGCCGACGCCCTGCCGCGGGGCGTGCAGGTGGTACCGCCGAACCCGGCGCCCGACGGCCCGGGGCGGCTGATCTTCAGCCGCGACAACAACGCGCCGAATGCCTGCGACGTGGAGCTCTACGTCAATCGACAGGTGGTGGCGAAACTGGGCCCGGGCGAGCGCACCAGCCTCGACTTGCCAAGCGGCGAGCTGAGCCTCGCCGTGGCCATTTCCCCGGCCGGCTACTGCGCCGGGCGCGGGCCGGGACCGGCGCAGTCGGTGCTGCTCGGCTCGGGCGAGACCCGCCAGTTCGCCGTGATAGTCGAGCCGGGCCAGGCGTTCCTCGCCCCGCTGCTCAACTAGCGCGGTGCTACAGCTCCAGCGGATAGCGCTCCAGCAGCGCCTGACCGTAGCCCTCGACGAACTCCGCCGGCATGCGTTTGGGCCGCCCGCTGGACAGCTCGATGCAGACGAAGGTGGTCTTGGCCCGCAGCAGGGTCACGCCGTCCTCGGGGCGCAGCAACTGGAAACGCCGATCCATCTTCAGGCGCTGGTCGGACTCGACGATCCAGGTGGCCATCTGCAGCTGCTGGCCTTCGTAGGCGCTGGCCAGGTAGTCGATCTCGTGGCGCAGCACCGCCATGGCGCGATCCAGTCGGCGATACTCGGCCAGATCCAGGCCGAGAAACTGCGAATGACGCCAGGCGCAGCGCTCCAGCCAGCTGACGTAGACCGCATTGTTGGCATGGCCGAGGCCGTCGATGTCCTCGGCCGCCACCTGCAGGTCGATGACGAAGGGGGTGGGCAGGTCCCAGCTCATGCTCGTACCTCCGCGCCGCCGATCGGGCCGCAGGGGCAGCCGACAGCGGCCAGACACGGCATCTCGTCCATCCACAGTTTCATCGTTGCTCTCCCGAATCCTGTCGCGCTGGGCAGCGGCATCGCCACCCGCCGTCACGCCATCCAAGCCCCGAATGATACGCCGCCTGCCCGCTCGCTGCAGCGCCGAGCTTTCATAGCGTCATGCCAGCACGCCATAATGCGTCAACCTCGCCCGCGAGCCCGAGAATCGAGCAATTGACTGCCGTCCTGCGCCTGCTGATGCTGCTCCTGCTACCCGCCCTGGGCTGGGCGGACAGCCTGCCGCTGCCGAGCGGCCAGGCCCGCGTGCTGCCCGGCCCGCATATGCAGGTCTGGCAAGACCCGCAGGGCCTGGCCGACTTCACCCAGGTGCGCGCCCTGCCCGACTCGGCGTGGCAGGTGGTCGGCCGCCGCGACGCCAGCTTCGGCTACGGCGGCAGCGCCTACTGGCTGCGTCTGGATCTGCACAACCCGCATGCGCGCTCGCTCGGCTGGATACTGCTGGTGGGCAACCCGCTGCTGGACCAACTGGACGCCTACGGCCTGGATGAAGACCGGGTGTACCGTGCCGGCGACCAGCGCCCCTTCGCCTGGCGCTGGATCGAACACCGCCAGCTGGCCCTGCCGCTGGACCTGGCGCCCGGCGAAACGCGCCGGCTGTGGCTGCGCATGCAGACCGACGGCTCGGCCAACCTCAGCGCCAGCCTGATGACCCGCGAAGCCTTCGACCACCTGGAGCAACGCAGCCTGCTGCTGCAGGGACTGTTCTTCGGCGCCCTGGCGGCGATGCTGATCTACAACCTGTCGATCTTCTGCATCACCCGCGACCGCAGCTACCTCTGGTACAGCCTGTTCGTCGCCAGCTTCAGCCTCTACCAGTTCATCCAGCTCGGCTTCGCCCTGCAGTGGCTATGGCCCGAGGCCCTGGCCTGGCACCAGCTGAGCTTCCCGCTCAGCTCGGCGCTGGCCACCCTGTTCGGCATCTTCTTCACCTACAGCGTGCTCGAGCTGAACAACGGCTCGCCGCTGTACCGCTGGGTGGTCGCCGCGCTGCTGGCCTGCTGCCTGGCGGTGATCGGCCTGGCTCTGGTCGGCCCCTACCAGGTCGCGCTGATCGGCAGCTTCGCCCTGGTGGCGGCCTGCGCCCTGATCGCCTTCGTCATCACCCTGCTGCGCTGGCGCGCCGGCTACGCCGCCGCCCGCCTGTTCGCCCTGGGCTGGTGCGTGCTGATCGCCGCCAGCCTGGCCAGCATCCTCACCGGCACCGGCCTGTTGCCCTACTCGCTGCTGACCCTGCACGCCCAGCAGATCGGCGGCCTGATCGAGATGACGGTGTTCTCCGTGGCCCTGGCCGCGCGCATCCGCCAGGCGCAGAACGCCGAACGCCAGGCCCAGGCCCGGCTGATCGCCCAGGAGCGCCAGCTGCGCCACGAACAGGCCACTCGCCTGCAGCTGCAGACGCAGATCAGCGACGGCCTGGAGCAGCGCGTGCAGGAGCGCACCGCGGCGCTGCAGGAAACCCTGCAACAGCTGTCCAACGCCAACCTGCGCCTGGCCGAGCTGAATCGCCGCGACGGCCTGACCGGGCTGTTCAACCGCCAGACCCTGAGCGAGGAACTGGAACGCGCCTGCGCCCGCGCCGAACGCAGCCGGCAGCCGCTGGCCATCCTCATGCTCGACTTGGATCACTTCAAGCAGGTCAACGACCGCCATGGCCACCTCGCCGGCGACGCCTGCCTGCGCCATGCCGCCCAGCGCATTCAGCAGCGCCTGCGCAGCAGCGACCTGCTGGCGCGCTTCGGCGGCGAGGAGTTCGTCGCCCTGCTCGACAACACCGACCTGGCCGGCGCCCTCGACCTGGCCGAGCAACTGCGCGACGACCTGGCCCGCAAGCCCTGCCCGTACCAGGACCAGTCCATCGCCCTGAGCCTGAGCATCGGTCTGCACGCCGGCATCCCCGACGACGCCGGCTGCGGCGAACGCTGGCTGGACCTGGCCGACCGTGCGCTGTACCGGGCCAAGGCCGGCGGGCGCAACCGCGTGGTCGGCTACGAGGCCAGCGCCCTCGACGGCGCCTGACGCACCTCGCTCAGCAGCGCGAGCACCGCCTGCAGCAGCCGCGGGTCGCCAAGCAGTCGCTGATGACCGCCCGCTGGCAGGCGCAATAGCTGACTGTCGAACCAGGCCCGGTGGATCAGCTCGGCCTCACTCACCGGCACCAGCGGATCGTCCTCGGCATGCACGATCAGCCCCGGCAGCTCCAGTTGATAGCGCTGCACATCGAGATGCGCCGCCGGCATGCCGGCCTTCTCCTCCACCAGACGGATAAAGCGCGAGCGCGCCACCGCCGGCAGCCCCATGTGCCGGGCAAAACCGCGCAGCACGGTGAGAATCCGGCTCGGCGCGGCGATGCTGACCAGCGCGGCGCTGCGCAGGCCCATCTGCGTCGCCAGCAGGGCGCTGGCACCGCCCATGGAATGACCGATCACCGCGTGCAGCGGCGGCAGTTCGCTGGCCGCCTCCAGCAGCGCGCGGGCGAATAGCACCACGTTGGCCTCCTGCCCCGGCGAACGGCCATGGGCCGGGCCATCCAGCGCCACCACGGCATAGCCGGCGTCGACCAGACCGCGGATCAGCACGGCGAACTGGGTCGGCCGCCCTTCCCAGCCGTGCATCAGCAGCACCGCCGGCCCGCTGCCCCAGCGCAACGCCGACAGGCCGAAACGCAGGGTGATGCGCTCGGCGCTGGCCAGCAGCGGCAACTCCCAGTCGCGCGGCGGCAGGTTGCGCGGGGTCATGAAACGTTCGCGCAGGCGGCTCGCCAGCAATTGCGGAGCCACCCATCCCAGCGTCGCATTGACGCCACGTACCCAGGTCATCTGTTTCATCTGGCTTCTCCTCAGTTCACCGCCGCCTTGGCGGCCCGCAACACCCGGTCGGACAACTCGCCCGGGCCCAATGCCCGCGCCACGGCCAGACCGCCCACCATCAGCGCCAGATCGGCCAACGCTGCGTCGGCCTCCTCCGGCGTCTCGCTCATCAAGGCCGTCATCAGCTCGACATGCTCGGCCAGCGCCTGCCGAAAGCCCTCGGGCAAGCGCTCAATCTCGCCCAGCGAACTGGGCAAGGGGCAACGCTCGTCCTGCGCATCGCGGTGCTTGCGCGACAAGTAGAAGGCCGCTAACAGCACGCGCCGCTCGCGCCCGCCGAGGCTGGCGTCGATCTCGGCGAGGCGCGCCCGGCGCCGCCCGAGCAACTGACGGAAAGCCTCCAGCATCAGCGCCTCCTTGCTGGCGAAATGGGCATAGAAACCGCCCACCGTCAGCCCCGCCGCGGCCATCACTTCGGCCACCGCCGGATCGCCCGGGCCGCGCTCGGCCAGCACGCGCCCGGCGGCGGCGAGAATGCGTTCACGGGTTCTGCTCTTGCGCTCGCTCATGATGGCCCCCTTGATATGATGGACACAATATTACGACCATCATATTCAAGCGCAAGCCTGGGGACATGCCATTGGTCGGCAAAACGCGCGAAAACAGTCGGGAACGGGAAAAGCCTGGGAGTTCCAGCACCGCAAGCACGGCCCGCAGGGCGGCCCAGAGGAGTGGCGGCCCGCAGGGCGGCCACCAGGGAGGGCGAACACAAAAAAGGGCTGCCTCCGGAGAAGCAACCCTCGAAACCCGCAAATGCGGAAAGGAAAATGGCGTCCCCTAGGGGACTCGAACCCCTGTTACCGCCGTGAAAGGGCGGTGTCCTAGGCCACTAGACGAAGGGGACGGAACCTTCGAACGACAAGGCCAGCACTAGGCTGGCCTTGCGTGTGATTGGTGGAGCTAAACGGGATCGAACCGTTGACCTCTTGCATGCCATGCAAGCGCTCTCCCAGCTGAGCTATAGCCCCGATACCTTGCGGTCGGCTCGCAACGCTTGCGCGCTGCGACTGGAAAATGGCGTCCCCTAGGGGACTCGAACCCCTGTTACCGCCGTGAAAGGGCGGTGTCCTAGGCCACTAGACGAAGGGGACGTAACCTTCGAACGACAAGGCCGGCACCTGGCTGGCCTTGTCGGTGTTTGGTGGAGCTAAACGGGATCGAACCGTTGACCTCTTGCATGCCATGCAAGCGCTCTCCCAGCTGAGCTATAGCCCCGAAACCTTGCGGTCTGGCTGCAACGCCTGAGCGTTGCGGCTGGAATAAGTGGCGTCCCCTAGGGGACTCGAACCCCTGTTACCGCCGTGAAAGGGCGGTGTCCTAGGCCACTAGACGAAGGGGACGCAAGACCCTGATCGTGAATCGGCCTAAACCGATTCTGGCACTCCCGGAGGAGTCGAGATTGGTGGAGCTAAACGGGATCGAACCGTTGACCTCTTGCATGCCATGCAAGCGCTCTCCCAGCTGAGCTATAGCCCCATCTCGAGGACGGGGCGCATGTTAAGAGCGCCCCGATTGGCTGTCAACAACATTTTTCCTGCCAGCCAAAAGTTTTTGCCACTAGAACAACTACTTAGGGTCGCGCGACGTCCCGTAGGGTGCGCCGTGCGCACCGCCACAACCGAGAGTGCCGCGGTGCGCGCGGCACACCCCAGCTCAGGCGATGCTCGCCAGCAGCTTCTCCCACTCCTTGGCTTCCTTCTTCGAGGTGCCGCCGAGCAGCTCCAGCGCCTGGCGCAGACGGAAGCGGGTCAGGTCCGGACCGAGGATTTCCATGGCATCGAGCACCGACACCGAGCTGGCCTGGCCGGTGATGGCGGCGAACATCAGCGGCATGGCGTCGCGCAGCTTCAGCTCCAGGTGCTCGACCACCGCCTGGATGCAGCCGGTGATGCGCTCCTTTTCCCACTGGCGCAGGGCCTCGAGCTTCCACAGGATCAGCTGCATCAGCTGGCGCACCTGGTCGGGCGAGAGCTTCTTGTGCTCGAACAGTTTGGCATCCAGGTTCAGGCCGCCGGAGAAGAAGAAGCCGGCCAGCGGTGCGATCTGGCTGAAGGTCTCCACCCTACCCTGCACGTGCGGCGCGATCTGCATCAGGTAGTCGGGATTGAGCGCCCACTTCTGCACTTCGGCGGCGAAGGTCTTCACCGGCAGCTCGCGCAGCCACTGGCCGTTGAGCCAGGAGAGTTTTTCCAGGTCGAAGATCGGCCCGCCCAGCGACACCCGGTTGATGTCGAAGTGCTCGATCATCTCGTTCAGGGAGAACTTCTCGCGCTCGTCCGGCATCGACCAGCCCATGCGGCCGAGGTAGTTGAGCATGGCCTGCGGTAGATAACCCATGCGCTCGTAGAAGGTGATGCTGGTGGGGTTCTTGCGCTTGGACAGCTTGCTCTTGTCGGGATTTCTGAGCAGCGGCATATAGCACAGCGCCGGTTGCTCCCAGCCGAAGTATTCGTAGAGCTTGATCAGCTTGGGCGCCGACGGCAGCCATTCCTCGCCGCGCAACACGTGGGTGATGCCCATCAGGTGGTCGTCGACCACGTTGGCCAGGAAGTAGGTGGGCAGGCCGTCGGCCTTCATCAGCACCTGCATGTCCATGCGGTCCCAGGGGATCTCGACGTCGCCGCGCAGCATGTCCGGCACCACACAGACGCCTTCGCTCGGCACCCTCATGCGCACCACGTGCGACTCGCCTGCGGCGATGCGGCGCTGCGCCTCGGCCGGGTCGAGGTGCATGCAATGACCGTCGTAACGCGGGGTTTCCTTGTTGGCCATCTGCTGCGCGCGTACCTCGTCGAGGCGCTCGGCGCTGCAGAAGCAAGGAAAAGCATGGCCTTTGCCGACCAGCTCGTCCGAGTACTGCTTGTAGATCGCGCCGCGCTCGCTCTGCCGGTACGGGCCGTGCGGGCCGCCGACGTCCGGGCCCTCGTCCCACTCGATGCCCAGCCAGCGCAGGGCGTCGAAGATCTGCTGTTCGGACTCGCGGGTCGAGCGCAGCTGATCGGTGTCCTCGATGCGCAGGATGAACTGACCGCCGTGCTGACGGGCGAAGCACAGGTTGAACAGCGCGATATAGGCGGTGCCGACGTGGGGATCGCCGGTCGGCGATGGCGCGATACGGGTACGAACGGTGGTCATGAAGGCTCTCGGACAGTCGAAGCGTGGGTTCAATCAAGCCGGCGATGTTAACAGGCCGGGGGCGCCGGGCTCCAGCAGGCCACCGCCGCTGAGCGGCAGGCTGGCCATGAGGAAATCGAGGAAGGCCTTGACCTTCATCGCCTGGAACCGTCGCGAAGGATAGACCGCGTAGACCTCGCCCAGCGGCAGGCGCGCCTGGCTCAGCAGCTCGACCAGGCGACCGGCGCGCACCGCGTCGTCGCTGATCATCAGCGGCAGGCCGGCGATGCCGGCGCCGGCCAGCGCCGCCTCGCGGGCGAAGGTGATGTTGTTGCAGGTCAGCACCCGCTGGCAGGGCACGCTCTCGCCGAGCAGCGGCCAGTAACGCGGCGCGTCGTGCTGCAGGAGAATGGCGCGATGGCCCTCCAGCTCGGCGACGCTGCGCGGTGTGCCGTGCGCCGCCAGATAGGCCGGGCTGGCGCACAGGCGCCGGCCGCTCTCGAACAGCTTGCGCGCGATCAGCGTGGAGTCCTGCGGCTGGCCGACCTGGATGGCGATGTCCACGCCCTCCTCCAGCGGATCGACCAGGCGCGAGCTGAGTTCCACCTCGGCGCTGATCTGCGGGTACTGGCGCATGAACTCGCCGAGCACGCGGCCGAGAAACAGCTGGCCGAACTCGATCGGCGCGCTGATCCGCAGCAGCCCCGAGGGCTCGCGCTGCAGCTGCATCACCGCCTGCTCGGCCTCGGCGAAGTCGAGCATGATCTGCCGGCAACGCTCGTAGTAGGCCTGGCCCACCTCGGTCAGGCGCAGCTTGCGCGTGGTGCGGTTGAGCAGGCGCACGCCGAGGCGCTCCTCGAGCAGGGCGATGCGCCGACTCACCGTGGATTTCTGCATGCCCAGGCTGCTGGCCGCCTGAGTGAAGCTGTGGCACTCCACCACGCGGGTGAAGATCAGCGCGTCGTCCAGCCCCATGATTGTTCCCCACAAGCAACAAAGTTTGCCAAGTCTACCGGCTACTAGCGAAAAGTGAACATCGTTAAATTTGCTTACATTTTTTCACCCAAGCCGAGCCCCCGCATGCCCGCTCCCCTGCAACGCCGCCTCCTGCTCTTCACCACCCTGCTCGGCCTGCTGGCCGCCGCCCTATTCGGCCACTGGTTGCTGGTCGGCCGTCACCTGCAGAGCACCGACAACGCCTACGTGCAGGGCGAGATCACCCGGGTATCGAGCCAGCTGAACGCGCGCATCGAGCGGGTGCTGGTGCGCGACAACCAGCACGTCGAGGCCGGCGCGCTGCTGGCGGTGCTGGAGGACAGCGATTTTCGCCTGGCCCGCCAGCGCGCCCGCGCCGCCCTGGCCAACTACCAGGCGCAACTCGACCAGGCGCGCAGCAAGCTGGCGCAGCAGAGCAGCCTGATCGCCGCCAGCCAGGCTGAAGTGGCCGCCAGCCAGGCCACCCTGGAACGCGCCCAGCTCGATCTCGGCCGTGCCCAGGCCCTGCGCAAGCCCGGCTACGTCTCCGAGGAGCGGGTCACCACCCTGGCCGCCGACCAGCGCGTGGCGCGCTCGCAGCGGGCCAAGGCCGCCGCCGACCTGCAGGCGCAGCGCCAGCAGACCGCGGCGCTGGAGGCCGAGGTGAAACGCCTCGACGCGCTGATCCTCGCCGCCGGCGCCGACCTGGAGCAGGCAGAGCTGGATCTCGCCCGCACCCGGATCCACGCGCCCATCGGCGGCTTCGTCGGCCAGCGTGCGGCGCGCGAAGGCCAGGTGGTGCAGAGCGGCAGCTACCTGCTGTCGCTGGTGCCGGATCGGGATATCTGGGTGCAGGCCAACTTCAAGGAAACCCAGATCGGCCGCATGCGCCCCGGCCAGCGCGCCGAGCTGGTGTTCGACAGCTACCCCGACACCCCCATCGAGGGCCGCATCGACAGCCTGTTCGCCGCCTCCGGCGCGCAGTTCAGCCTGCTGCCGCCGGACAATGCCACCGGCAACTTCACCAAGGTGGTGCAGCGCATCCCGGTCAAGCTGACCTTCGCCGCCGACCACCCGCTGCAGGGGCTGATCCGCCCCGGCATGTCGGTCGAGGTGCATGTCGACATCCGCGACGACGCCCAGCATGGCGGCTGATGCCCTGTTGCGCCCGACGGCGGAGCCCAGCCGGCGCGACTGGATCGCGGTGATGAGCGCCATGCTCGGCGCCTTCATGGCGGTGCTGGATATCCAGATCACCAACGCCTCGCTCAAGGACATCCAGGGCGCGCTGGCTGCCACCCTCGAGGAAGGCTCGTGGATCTCCACCTCCTACCTGGTCGCCGAGATCATCATGATTCCGCTGACCGCCTGGCTGGTGCAGCTGCTCTCTGCGCGGCGCCTGGCGCTGTGGGTGTCGCTGGGCTTTCTCGCCTCCTCGCTGCTGTGCTCGATGGCCTGGAACCTGGAGAGTATGATCGTCTTCCGCGCCCTGCAGGGCTTCACCGGCGGCGCGCTGATCCCGCTGGCCTTCACCCTGACCCTGATCAAGCTGCCGGAGCACCACCGCGCCAAGGGCATGGCGCTGTTCGCCATCACCGCCACCTTCGCCCCGTCCATCGGCCCCACACTGGGCGGCTGGCTGACCGAGAACTGGGGCTGGCAGTACATCTTCTACATCAACGTGCCGCCGGGCCTGCTGATGATCGCCGGGCTGCTCTACGGCCTGGAGAAGAAGGCGCCGCACTGGCCGCTGCTGCGCACCACCGACTACGCAGGGATCCTCACCCTCGGCCTGGGCCTGGGCTGCCTGCAGGTGTTTCTCGAGGAAGGCCACCGCAAGGACTGGCTGGAGTCGAGCCTGATCCAGGGCCTGGGCAGCATCGCCCTGATCAGCCTGGCGCTGTTCGTCATCCTGCAGTTGTCGAAACCCAACCCGCTGATCAACCTCGGCGTGCTGCGCGAGCGCAACTTCGCCCTGGCCAGCATCGCCAGCCTCGGCCTGGGCGTGGGCCTGTACGGTTCGATCTACGTGCTGCCGCTGTACCTGGCGCAGATCCAGGGCTACAACGCGCTGCAGATCGGCGAGGTGATCATGTGGATGGGCCTGCCGCAGCTGCTGCTGATTCCGCTGGTGCCCAAGCTGATGACATTCGTCTCGCCGAAATGGCTGTGCGCCCTGGGCTTCGGCCTGTTCGGTGCGGCCAGTTTCGCCTCGGGGGTGCTCGAGCCGAACTTCGCCGGCGAACAGTTCCAGCACATCCAGCTCATTCGCGCGCTCGGCCAGCCGCTGGTGATGGTGACCCTGTCGCTGATCGCCACCGCCTACGTGCTGCCGCAGGACGCCGGCTCGGCCTCGAGCCTGTTCAACATCCTGCGCAACCTCGGCGGCGCCATCGGCATCGCCCTGCTCGCGACCCTGCTGGATGCCCGCGCCAAGGTCTATTTCGACTACCTGCGCGAAGCCCTGGTACCGACCAATGCGCAGCTGGACGAGCGTCTGCAACTGCTGACCCAGACGCTCGGCAGCGAGCAGGCGGCGCTGGCCAAGCTCAGCGAAATCGCCCACCAGCAGGCGGCGATCATGGCCTACAATGACGCCTTTCATTTCATCGGCATCGCCCTGGGCCTGAGCATGCTCGCCATGCTACTGACCCGCCGTCTGCCGGCCGGCGCCACAGGCGGCGGCGCCCACTGACCATACGCGCCCACTGCGGCGCGTTTTTTCGTTGCGGTATTGCATGCTCAAAACCTCCCGCGCCCTGCTGCTGATCGGTGCCTTCGCCACCATCTACATCGGCTGGGGCACCACCTACCTGGCCAACCATTTCCTCCTGCGCGAGCTGCCGCCCTTCGTCATCGGCTGCCTGCGCTTCGCCCTGGCCGGCGGCCTGGCGCTGCTGTGGGTGGCGCTGAGCGGGCAACTGCGCCTGCAGCGCAGCGACTGGGGCGGCGTGCTGATCGGCGGCCTGTCGCTGATCGCGGTCGGCCAGGGCGCGCTGATCTACGCCAACCAGTACCTGCCCACCGGCATGCTGGCGATGCTCTATACCACCCTGCCGCTGTGGAGCGTGGCGCTAGAATGGCTGCTCGGCGAACGCCCGCCGCTCTGGGTGCTGGCCGGCCTGGCGCTGGCCTGCGGCGGCATCGTGCTGCTGATGAACAACGCCCTGGGCAGCGCGGCCAGCGCCGAACAATGGCTGGCCGGCGCCCTGGTGGTGGCGGCGACGCTGATCTGGGCCTGCGGCGTGTGGCTGCTGCGCGGCCGCCCGGCGTTTCGCTCCAGCTGGCTGGGGCTGAGCCTGCAGATGTTGATCGGCGCCCTGCTGCTCGGCCTGTTCGGCCTCTGGCACGGCGACTGGCAAGACCTGCAGCTGGCCGCCACCTCCAGCCAGGCCTGGCTGTGGCTGGCCTACCTGGTGCTGCCGGTGAGCCTGGGCGTGTACCCGGCCTACTTCTGGCTGCTGCGCGAGGTGCGCCCGAGCCTGGTGGCCACCTTCGCCTTCGTCAACCCGGTGGTGGCGCTGCTGCTGGGTTACCTGTTGCTGGGCGAACAGTTGAGCCTGCTGGCGCTGCTGGCCTGCGCGATCACCCTGGGCGGGGTGATGCTGATCATCTTCGGCCGGCGCTAACGGCCCACGTAGCCCGGATGCAATCCGGGGAAACTTCCCGCCTCAACATCCGCCCCGGATTGCATCCGGACTACACCTGCAATAGACGCTCGCGCAGCTTGTGGATCTCGTCGCGCAGCTGCGCCGCAGCCTCGAACTCCAGGTCGCGGGCCAGCTGGTACATCTTCTCTTCCAGCTGGCGGATGCGCTTGGCGATCTCGCTCGGCGAACGCAGTTCGCTCTCGTAACGGGCGCTCTCCTCCGCCGCCTTGGCCATGCCCTTGCGCTTGTTGCTGCGCGCGCCGGGCACGGTGGCGCCTTCGAGAATGTCCTGGACGTCCTTCTTCACCCCCTTGGGCACGATGCCATGGGCGGCGTTGAAGGCGATCTGCTTGTCGCGGCGCCGCTCGGTCTCACCGATGGCGCGCTCCATCGAGCCGGTGATGCGGTCGGCATAGAGGATCGCCTTGCCGTTGAGGTTGCGCGCGGCGCGGCCGATGGTCTGGATCAGTGAGCGCTCGCTGCGCAGGAAGCCCTCCTTGTCCGCGTCGAGAATCGCCACCAGCGCCACCTCGGGCATGTCCAGGCCCTCGCGCAGCAGGTTGATGCCGACCAGCACATCGAAGGCGCCGAGACGCAGGTCGCGGATGATCTCCACCCGCTCCACGGTATCGATGTCCGAGTGCAGGTAGCGCACCTTGACGTCGTGATCGCCCAGGTAGTCAGTGAGGTCCTCGGCCATGCGCTTGGTCAGGGTGGTGACCAGCACCCGCTCCTCGACCGCCACGCGCAGGCGGATTTCCGACAGCAGGTCGTCGACCTGGGTACGCGCCGGGCGCACCTCCACCTCGGGGTCGACCAGACCGGTGGGGCGCACCACCTGCTCGACCACGCGCCCAGCATGCTCGGCCTCGTAGGGCCCGGGCGTGGCCGAGACGAAGATGGTCTGCGGGCTGGCGGCCTCCCACTCCTCGAAACGCATCGGCCGGTTGTCCAGCGCCGACGGCAGGCGGAAGCCGTACTCCACCAGGGTTTCCTTGCGCGAACGGTCGCCCTTGTACATGGCGCCGACCTGCGGCACCGAGACATGAGACTCGTCGATCACCAGCAGCGCCTCGTCCGGCAGGTAGTCGTACAGGGTTGGCGGCGGTTCGCCGGGACCGCGCCCGGAGAGGTAGCGCGAGTAGTTCTCGATGCCGTTGCAGTAGCCCAGCTCGAGGATCATCTCCAGGTCGAAGCGGGTGCGCTGCTCCAGGCGCTGCGCCTCCACCAGCTTGCCCGCACCGCGCAGGTAGTCCAGACGCTGCTTGAGCTCGACCTTGATGTTCTCCACCGCACCGAGCAGCGTCTCGCGCGGGGTGACGTAGTGGCTCTTGGGGTAGAAGGTGAAGCGCGGCAGCTTCTTGATCACCTCGCCGGTCAGCGGGTCGAAGGCGCTGATGCTTTCCACCTCGTCGTCGAACAGCTCGACGCGGATCGCCTCCAGTTCGGATTCGGCGGGGAACACATCGATCACGTCGCCACGCACGCGGAAACTGGCACGGGCGAAATCCAGGTCGTTGCGCGTGTACTGCAGCTCAGCCAGGCGGCGCAGCAGGTCGCGCTGATCCATTTTGTCGCCGCGGTCGAGGTGCAGCACCATCTTCAGGTACTCCTCGGGGCTGCCCAGGCCGTAGATCGAGGAGACGGTGCAGACCACTATCACGTCCGGCCGCTCGATCAGCGCCTTGGTCGCCGACAGGCGCATCTGCTCGATATGGTCGTTGATCGAGGCATCCTTCTCGATGAAGGTGTCGGACGACGGCACATAGGCTTCCGGCTGGTAGTAGTCGTAGTAGGAGACGAAATACTCCACCGCGTTGTGCGGGAAGAACGCCTTGAACTCGCCGTACAGCTGCGCGGCCAGGGTCTTGTTCGGCGCCAGCACCAGGGTCGGGCGCTGCACCTGAGCGATCACGTTGGCGATGGAAAAGGTCTTGCCCGAACCGGTCACGCCGAGCAGGGTCTGGTGCGACAGGCCCGCCTCCAGGCCTTCGACCATCTGCCGGATCGCCTCCGGCTGATCGCCGGCCGGCTTGAAGCGGGTTACCAGTTGAAATTCCGTCATGACTGACCTCGACAAACGGCTGTGACGCGCCCTGACAGACTACGTCAAAGCTGCTAACTGCGGGCGATGGACAAACCCGCTCGAATTACCTGGCGAAAGCCCTTAATTCAGGCGTTTGCGCTGTCGCCCCCTAGACTCAGGGTCGCTATACTAGCGCCCCGTTTACGCGACCCCCTAGCGCGAGTTTTCGGGGTCGCCTGGCCTCCCACCCTCACCTTCGAGCTGCCGCATCCATCATGAGTCTCTTCTCCGCCGTCGAAATGGCTCCGCGCGATCCCATCCTGGGCCTCAACGAAGCGTTCAACGCTGACACCCGCACCACCAAGGTCAACCTCGGCGTGGGCGTCTACTACAACGAGGAGGGGCGAATTCCGCTGCTTCGCGCCGTAGCCGAGGCCGAGAAGGCGCGCATCGAGGCCCACGCACCGCGCGGCTACCTGCCGATCGAAGGCATCGCCGCCTACGACCAGGCGGTGCAGAAACTGCTGTTCGGCGCCAATTCCGCCCTGCTCGAAGGCGGCCGCGTGATCACCACCCAGGCCCTCGGCGGCACCGGCGCGCTGAAGATCGGCGCCGACTTCCTCAAGCGCCTGCTGCCCGACTCGGTCGTGGCCATCAGCGACCCGAGCTGGGAGAACCACCGCGCGCTGTTCGAATCCGCCGGTTTCCCGGTGCAGAACTACCGCTACTACGACGCCTTCAGCAACGGCGTCAACCGCGGCGGCCTGCTCGAAGACCTGCGCAACCTGCCGGCGCGCTCCATCGTCGTGCTGCACGCCTGCTGCCACAACCCGACCGGCGTCGACCTGCAGCTGGACGACTGGAAGGCCGTGCTGGAAGTGCTGCGCGAGCGCGAGCACGTGCCCTTCCTCGACATCGCCTACCAGGGCTTCGGCGACGGCATCGAACAGGACGCCGAAGCGGTGCGCCTGTTCGCCGAATCCGGCATGGAGTTCTTCGTTTCCAGCTCCTTCTCCAAGTCCTTCTCGCTGTACGGCGAGCGCGTCGGCGCGCTGTCCATCGTCACCAGCAGCCAGGAAGAAGCCGGGCGCGTGCTGTCGCAGCTCAAGCGCGTGATCCGCACCAACTACTCCAACCCGCCGACCCACGGCGCCACCGTGGTCGCCAGCGTGCTCAACAGCCCCGAACTGCGCGCCATGTGGGAAGCCGAGCTGGGCGAAATGCGCGAGCGCATCCGCGGCATGCGCCTGGCCATGGTCGAGCAACTGGCCGCCCTGGGTGCCAAGCGCGACTTCGGCTTCGTCGCCGAGCAACGCGGCATGTTCTCCTACTCCGGCCTCACCGTGGAGCAGGTCGAGCGACTGAAGAACGAGTTCGGCATCTACGCCGTCGGCACCGGCCGCATCTGCGTCGCCGCGCTGAACAAAGGCAACCTGGACAGCGTCACCCGCGCGATTCATGCCGTGCTGTAAGCCTCTGCGATAAACAAAAACGCCGGCTCGAAGCCGGCGTTTTTTATGCGCCGCACAACAACGCAACTGTAGGAGCGGCTTTCGGCTTTGGCGTCCTGCGTCGCTCTACCTCCTGCCTCCATGCAGTCGTAGCCGCGATCTGTCGCGACTAAAGCCCCTTCCCACGACACCAACGCTGAACGCCCCGAATCCTGGCCACCTAGACGTCGCTGCAAAGTGTTGACTTCTCTTTTTTAATCAGTAACATACGCGCCGTTGTTCCGCGATAGCTCAGTCGGTAGAGCAAATGACTGTTAATCATTGGGTCCCTGGTTCGAGTCCAGGTCGCGGAGCCAAATTCGAGAACCCAGCCTAACCGCTGGGTTTTTTATTGCCTGTGGACTCTCGCCAGGGACCCTGTCCCAGGTTATTCGCTGCGCTCCCCCCTTCGGGGCCGCGCTAAAGCGCGTTCGGCTGGCGCCGTCGAGTCCAGGTCGCGGAGCCAAATTCGAGAACCCAGCCTAACCGCTGGGTTTTTTATTGCCTGTGGACTCTCACCAGGGACCCTGTCCCAGGTTATTCGCTGCGCTCACCCCTTCGGGGCCGCGCTAAAGCGCGTTCGGCTGGCGCCGTCGAGTCCAGGTCGCGGAGCCATATTCGAAAACCCAGCCTAACCGCTGGTTCTTTATTGCCTGTGGACACCCAACCTAGGGTGCGCCGTGCGCACCGGCAGCACTCGAGAGCCAAGGCCTGGCGCCGACAAAATACGCCGCCTAAAAGCAAAAAGGCCGGTCAAGGACCGGCCCAAATGGCAACGCCGCCAGGCGTCAGTTCACACTCAACTTGTCGCGATTCTTCTCCAGCGTCGCCTGGCCAATCCCCTTGACCTCCAGCAACTCGTCGACCGACGCGAAGTTACCATGCTCCTCACGGTACGCCACGATCGCCTTGGCCTTGGTCTCGCCGATACCCGCCAGCTCGCGCTGCAGGGTATCCGCATCGGCGGTGTTCAGATTGACCACGGCCACCTGCGCCACCTGCACGGCAGCCGGCTTGGCGCTTTCGGATTTCGGCGTTTCGGCGGCCACGGCAGCCAGGGAGAGAGAAGCGAGAACAGCGAACAGCAGGGAAGAAAGACGGGCTTTCAGCATGATGTGCATCCTTTCGTGAGTTGATCCATGTGGGACTTCCAAGCTCCACGGAGGAAAAACTAGACGCTACTCTCAGATTGTCAAACTACCTCTCTGAATCGCCCCGGATTTCCTAGACACTCTCCAAGCTCTGGAAATAGCGCTTTTCAAACTCCACTGGCGATAGCTGCATAGCGCTGCTGTGCCGGCGCTTGGGGTTATAAAACATCTCGATGTAATC